>MDTE01092802.1_pt1 | contig 59362 bp, 89 predicted proteins | sample 811231 | NCBI WGS metagenome assembly MDTE01 (sample SAMN05326651, study PRJNA326480) | marine metagenome | isolation source: seawater | place: Indian Ocean: Red Sea | collected 2010
AAATATCATTATAACTAAAAGGTGTTGCCTTGGATTTAGGATCATAATCTTCCTTTTTCCAATGCTCATCAACTCGACAGGGATCAGTTATCATTAACTGACCACTATCAACCGCTACATGTCCTAAACTAACTCTTTCCATATTTACCTCCTTATTTATGATCATACAGATTAATATTTGCTTTAGTTTTAGCTCTGATTGTTTTCTGACAAGGAATACAACCAGAAAAGTATGTTCCATCTTTTCTTTGATAAAACATACGATTAGGTTTTAATTTTCTACACACATAACAAGTTTTGCTCTTTTCTGTTTTGCGTAAAGGAGCTGACCTTGATACCAAAAGTGTAGGTTTAATTGGCATTTCCGGAAATATAGAAGCTTTTCTGGATGCCAATCTTTTAAAAAATTCAACCATATTTTTTTGAGAATTTCTTAATTTAAAAGTAGTATTTCCCATTTTATATGTTTTGAATCTTGTTCCATTTTCTGGAGCATTTTTTACTAGAACCATTAAGCGTTCCAACCAAAAATTTTTATTTGGATCTTTGTATTTTCTTATAGTCCAATGATATCCTGCTCCTTGATGTTTAAGTGCGTTACTCATTTTTCCTCCTCATCTATTATATCAATAAGTGCTTGAAGTTCGTCTTCAATCGGATGATCAGGCATACCACATACCCAATCAATTTTTTGATTGATTTTTAAAGCCTCTCGAATTCTTTGTAGCTTTTTCGTTGCTAAATTTTCTTTCTCTTCAAAATAAATTTTATCAACTTCAGCTGTTGCCAATAAAGTTCCTAATTGATAAGAAAAAACATCATATGTATCTTTTTTAAAAGTAACTTTAACAGCAATAGTTTTTGTGTTATCCTTATTTTTTATATGCCAAGTCCAAACTCCGTTTTCGCAACTGGCGTCATATTTATCAAAATTAATTTTCATAATTTCTTCCTTTCTAAATTATCCCATTTATTTACAATAGTTTAATCACAATGTCAAAAGAATCTTTGTTTTGGAAATCCTTGAAAAACAACATAAATGATGTTTTTTGGACAAGAATTGAAAATAGGGCTGGGGGTGGAATTCCTGATGTTTTTGGCTGTTATAATGGAGTATCAATTTGGATAGAATTAAAGCAAACAAAATATTACAAAGTGTTACTATCGCCTTTACAGGTAGCGTGGCATCAAAGATATGCCAAAGCTGGCGGAAACTCTTATATTTTTGTTAAAAAACAGTCCGAGAGCCTCTTAAAGAGATCTCTCTATTTATATAGAGGGAAAGACTCCCTTATATTAGCGAAAAATGGTTTAAAACACCCTTCCCTTAAAACCTTCCCTTATCCATATGATTGGAACGAGGTTCGAGGTTCACTGTTCGAGTAATTACTGAAGTCACTCCCAAAATTACTGAACTACTCCCCCAATAATTACTGAACTAACTCCCTTTCTATATGAATCACCTTCAGCTTTACTATGCAGCCTGAGCTCAAGCTGCATCCAGGTGAAGGATCCGCGGGCCCGGCATCAGGAATTACTGAACTACTCCCCAAGATCTAGTTATTACTGAACTCACTCCCCACTATATCTAGTCTTCTTTATCCATACTTCGCCCCAGGCACGTGCAGCTGCTGGTAAGGTGAAGCTGTGCCAGTCCGCAGCTGGTACTTTAGGAATTACTGAAGTAACTCCCACATATTGTAGGTCAACGGTTCGCGAACTACTATATGTAGTATTCTATTATATGAATCAGCTTCTCTTCCCGGACAGAGCTGCCAGGGACCTGAGCTGGTAAGCTGAAGTATTTTATTTTACAGCTTGATTATGGGAGAAAATGGGACTATATGAAGTTACTGAGATAACTCCGCCCTTCCTGAGCGGAGTTTTTTAGAAAGGAATTTAGGTCATGTTATATTATATAATGGAGCTGCTTGCCAGGCTGCTGGAGAAGCTGTCACCGCGGGGATGGTAAGCCAGGAATTACTGAGGCAACTCCACGCTTCAAGGAATTACTGAGATGAATCCACGCTTTATGTTATTCTAATTAATAACGGCGTCTTCAGGACATGCAAAGCTGGCGAAGGCAAAAAATCCTGCGGGAATGCTTAAAAAATCAACAGAAATAAAAGGTAATTATCCCATGTTTTTAGGTATTATTTCCTTGCGATTTTTTCTTTTTACCCTTACAAAATAAGAATGATTAAAAGTTTAAAAATTTCAATAGTACAAGGACATAGTTTTACGAGGTGTCTGTCTTTTTTAGATTAGTAGATTGTTACTCTTTAATATCGTGAATAAGAAATAATATTTTTTCAAGCGACTTTCTTAATTTTAAAAATAGAAAGTGAGGGCTTTATGCCTAATGAAGAAGCAGAAAGTAATACAATTATTTGTGAATGGTGTAATCAAAGTACACCTAGTTCTCTAATTTCAGAAAATGAATTTTGGAATTTATCAAATGTTTGCATTACTTGTAGTGATAATGATTTTCGTTATTCTGAGAGATGTGATGTCTATGTTGCCTTAGATGATTGGGACAGTTCAGAACATGACTACGAAGACGATTATGAAGACGAAGAAGAAAGAGACGAATATGTTTTTAATTATAGTAGACGAGTTAGTTCTAAAATTCATAGAATGAAATATGAAAAACCTTATGCTAATGAGTTAACTATAGGAATAGAATTAGAGGTACAATTAAGAGACAGTTCGAATTTAAGTAGAAATGATATTGCCTACAGTTTACAATATGAGGTTTTAAAAGACTTTGTTATTTGTAAAGAGGACGCAAGTATCGGCTATGGTTTTGAAATTGTTTCTAGTCCAGCTACTTTTGACTATCATAAATATAAATGGAATAATTTTTTTAATTCAGAAGAAATTAACAATTTAAAATCTTTTAGAGATAGTACAACAGGGTTGCATATTCATGTCGGACAAAGTTTTTTTTCTAGGTTGGCTGTTGGTAAAATGCTTTATTTTATTAATAGTGAACAAAACAGAAAATTTTTAGATTTGGTTAGCGGACGAAAAGAAACTAACTATTGTCATAGAAATTCATCTTTAAAAATTAAAGATGTAAAAACTTATAGAGATAGAGGTGCTTTGAATATCTTTGTTCACCATTCACCAACGCATGAGTTTAGATTGTTTAACGGCAATATTAAAAAAGCATCTTTCTTTAGATGTTTAGAGTTTGTTGTTTCATTATCTAACTTTGTAAAAACTGAATGCTCTACGATTAATCCTAATTATATAGACTTTATTTCATATGTTAGGGTTAATAATTTTCATTATCCTTATCTTACAAATTGGTTGTTAGATAAGAAATATTTAAAAAACATAAAACATAAGACAATGTTTTATGACAAAAAGAAAGCGAGAAAAGTATGTGTTTAATAATAGTAGGCAATAAAAATAATGTTGTTAAAGAAAAAACAATATTAGAAAATGCATTATCAAGTAATTCAGACGGCTTTGGTTTAATGTATTTTAAAAATGATGATGTTGTATCTAAAAAAACTTTAAGCAAAAGTTTTGACGATATAAAAAATTTAATTCAATCTGTCTTTAATGATATTGATGAAGATAGTAAATTAGGTTTGCATTTTAGATTTGCGACACAAGGAACAAAAGATAAAATTAATTGTCACCCTTTAACAGTTCTTTCAAAAAAAGAACATGGTCGTTCAATCAAGTTAATGCATAATAGCCCAATGTTACCAACTGCAATCATTGATAAGGATAGATCGGATACTCATCAATTCGTAAAATATTATCTTCGTCCTGTTTTAAAATCTAATCCAGATTTAATTTATAATCAAAAGTGGTTAGAACAATTAAATAGAGATGTAGATAATTCAAGGTTAGTATTTGCAGACGGCAAAAGTAAAACTTTTATTTATGTAAATAAAAAACTTTGGACGAAGAAAAACAAAGTCTGGTATTCAAATGAAAATAGTTTTGAGACTAGAACATTTGGGTTTAATTCTGGTTATAGTTATGGAAATTATAAAAGTAATTATGATTTTTGTTATGAAGACGATAACAAAGAAGATTTAAATTATAATACTAAACAATTAGATTTTAATGGTTATGAAAGTTTAGATGATTATTTAGACTTACCATTAGATGAAGAATTATTATCAAAACTTGATGAAAATCAATTAAAAGATTATGTTTCTAAAAATCAAAATGAGGTTGTTAACTTTTTAGAAATACTTAAATATGATTATCTAGGTTATGATAGTTAAAGATTAACCAAGCCGTTTGGTTATGACTGAAAGTCGCTTGAATAAATATTATTTCTTTCACTAAGTTAAAACGCTGAGGTTATTCCAGCCCTTAGGTACTTACATTTAATTATCAAATTCAATTAACTTTTATTTTTACCCCAACCCCCTAAATACTAAGAAAGGTTCTCTCTGACTAGGTCTGTACTCCTGATTGATATAAACAGTATATATGATAAAAGATTCAAAATGAAATTAGATCCTAAGAAACTAGAGCATATTTCAGACCAGGACCTTAAAATATTGCTACGCAAACTAGAACTTGAGTTTCAAACAAAAACTCAAAATGAATTTTTAATGTTTGTAAAATCAGTATGGCCTGACTTTATTGAAGGAAAACATCATATTAAGTACGCTAATCAGCTTCAAAAAGTAGCAGATGGTACCTTAAAACGATTAATTGTTAATATGCCCCCTAGACATACAAAGTCAGAATTTGCCTCATACCTATTTCCTGCTTGGTTTGTTGGTAGGAATCCTAAAGCAAAAATAATGCAAACTACACATAATGCAGAACTTGCTTTTCGTTTTGGTCGTAAGATGAAAAATTTAATTGATTCTCCTGATTATAGAAAAGTTTTTCCAGATGTAAAACTTGCTGCAGATTCTAAGGCCGCTGGCCGTTGGGATGTAAGTGGGGGAGGAGAGTATTTCGCAGCTGGTGTAGGAGGTTCAATAACGGGACGTGGTGCGGATTTATTAATTATTGATGATCCACATTCTGAGCAAGATGCATTAAGCGATACAGCTTTAGATAGTGCATATGAATGGTACACCTCTGGACCACGACAACGTTTACAGCCAGGAGGAAGTATTGTTATTGTGATGACCAGATGGTCAACCAAAGATCTTACCGAAAGGTTGCTACGCAACCAATCAGAGCCTTTAGCCGATCAATGGGAAGTAATTGAGTTTCCTGCTATTCTACCAAGTGGACAATCTCTTTGGCCTGAGTACTGGACACCAGAAGTATTAAACCAGACTAAAGCCTCGCTGACCGAGGCTAAATGGCAGGCACAATATCAACAAAATCCTACATCTGAGGAAGGAGCTCTTATTAAGCGTGAATGGTGGCAACGCTGGGAGAAAGAAGATATTCCTGATTTAATGCATATTATTCAATCTTACGATACAGCTTACAGCAAAAAAGAATCTGCAGACTTTAGTGCTATAACAACTTGGGGTGTATTTAAACCCGTGGAACACGAACCGCCGGCCATGATTCTTCTTGATGCACAAAAAGGTCGTTGGGATTTTCCTGAGTTAAAAAGAGTCGCCTTAAAACAATATAAGTACTGGGAGCCCGAGACAACTATTATTGAAGCCAAAGCATCCGGAATGCCTCTTACTCATGAACTTCGACAAATAGGAATTCCCGTGATTAACTTTACACCAAGCAAAGGAAATGATAAGCATACCCGTGTAAACGCATGTTCAACATTATTTGAATCTGGAAAGGTATGGGCACCTGATGAACGCTGGGCGGAAGAAGTTATTGAAGAATGCGCTGCTTTCCCTTATGGTGATCATGATGATTACGTTGATACCGTAACACAGGCATTAATGCGTTTTCGACAAGGAGGGTTACTGGCGTTACCCGACGATTATGATGACGAACCTGTGGAGCGTGAGGAGAGAGAATATTACTGATGGCAGAACAACCAATTAGACCCGAAGTAGAAGTTGAAGATTTAGTTATTGAAGATTCTGCTAATATTGAAATTCAACAGCCAGGAGCTGTGACTCAAGAAAATGTAGAGATGATGGAAGATGGCTCGGCTATTGTTAACCCAGAAGAGATGACCGCGGCTCAAGGAGATTTTGGTCTTAACCTGGCAGAAGTGGTAGAAGAAACAGAACTTAATAAAATGGCGGATGATTTATTTGGTTTATATGATGAAGATAAATCTAGTCGCGGTGATTGGGAAAAAGCTTACGTTGATGGATTAGATCTTTTAGGATTTAAATACACCGATAGAACACAACCGTTTACAGGAGCGAGCTCCGTTACCCACCCTTTACTAGCAGAAACAGTTACACAATTTCAGGCGCAAGCCTATAAAGAATTACTCCCAGCTGATGGGCCGGTGAGAACACAGATTGTTGGCGAAATTAACCCTCAGGTTCAAGAACAAGCTAACAGAGTTAAAGACTTCATGAACTATCAGATCATGGATGTCATGGAAGAGTATGATCCCGACATGGACCAATTACTCTTCTTCCTCCCGCTCGCTGGCAGTGCGTTTAAAAAGATTTATTATTCAGATTTAAAACAACGTGCTGTCGCCGAGTTTATTCCAGCCGAAGATATCGTGCTGCCTTATTTAACAACAGACATTCAATCGTGTGAGCGTGTTTGTCATGTTGTAACTATGATGGATAATGAATTACGAAAAAAACAAGCTTCTGGTTTTTTCCGTGATATTGATATTAAACCTTCTTTACCAACCGACAGCGACATTCAAAATAAATATAACGACTTAGAGGGAACGAATGAAGAAACATCTATGGATGTTTATAATCTTTTAGAATTTCACGTGGATTTAGATCTAGTGGGATTTGAAGATCCAAGTGGTGTTAAGGTTCCTTACATTGTAACTATTGACAAAGGCTCTAATAAAGTATTGTCCATATATCGTAACTGGAATCCTAATGATCCCCTTAAAAAGAAAATACAATATTTTGTACACTATAAGTTTTTACCTGGTCTTGGGTTTTATGGCTTTGGCCTTATCCACATGCTCGGCGGATTATCAAGAACTGCAACAGCAGCCCTCCGTCAGCTTATCGACGCTGGTACGTTGTCCAATCTCCCTGCAGGTTTTAAAGCAAGAGGGTTGCGAATTCGGGATGACGATAATCCCCTTCAACCAGGAGAGTTTAGAGATGTCGACGCCCCCAGTGGAAATCTTAGAGAAGGATTAGTTCCTTTACCTTACAAAGGTCCTGATCAAACTTTATTTCAACTATTAGGTTTTGTTGTTCAAGCAGGTCAAAAGTTTGCTGCTATTGCTGATCAAAAAATGGGTGAAGGCTCACAAGCAAATCCAGTTGGCACAACCATGGCATTAATTGAACGTGGAACAAAAGTGATGAATGCAATTCATAAACGTTTGCATTACTCACAGAAAAAAGAATTTAAATTATTAGCAAGAGTTATTCAATTATATCTTCCACCGGAATATCCTTACATGGTTAAGGGTGGAAATCAAATGATCAAACAACAAGATTTTGATGAACGGGTAGATATTATTCCTGTTTCTGATCCTAATATTTTTTCTATGGCGCAAAGAGTTACCCTGGCACAAACACAAATGCAAATGGCTCAAGCAGCTCCAGAATTACATAACATGTATGAAGCTTATAGAAGAATGTATATGGCTCTTGGCGTAAGAGATATTGATGTTATCTTACCTCAACCACCTAAACCTGCGCCTTTAGATCCAGCGAGGGAAAATGCAAATGCTTTAGCAGGACAAAAATTAGAAGCTTTTCCTCAACAAGATCATGAAGCCCATATGGATGCACACCGTGCTTTTATGAGTTCAGTACTGGTTAGACAAAATCCTCAAGTTATGTCTATTTTACAAGCCCATATTTCTGAGCATATTTCTTTATTAGCAACCGAACAAGTTCAAGAAAAAATGAAAGAACAAATAGCAGCTCAACAACAGATGATGATGCAGGCTCAACAGAACCCTCAAATGCAACAACAGGCACAGCAAGCGCAACAAATATTAGATATAGAGTTATCGAAGATGGTAGCTATTATAGTAGGTGAAATAACTAGCAAAATGTTAGCCGAAGAAGAGGAAATGTTACAGTCACAATCGCAAGATCCTCTTGTAGACCTAAAACAACAAGAAATTGACCTTCGAGAAAAAGATATTCAACGCAAAGCCATGGAAGAACAACAAAAATTAGAGTTTCAAAACAAAAAATTAGGTCAAAATACTGATATGCAACAAGAAAAAATTCAATCTCAAGAAGATATTGCACAATTAAGAGCAAATGTTAACTTAGAGAAGATGGATAAAGACATTCGTAACAAAAATATTGACTTGAAAGAAACTCAAATTCGTGGAAGAGATAAATAATGGTTAAATTTACTCCTGAACAGATAAAAAATTTGCAAAAAATGATGAAATTGCAAAAGCAACAAAAAAATGCCAAAGCAAGATCTATTGATCCTCAAAATATTAATAAATCTTTGATGGCTAAGTTGATAAAAAGTCAAAAACTAAAACGCCCAGGGATTAATCCTTTGCAGATGGCAGCTAAAGGGGGTAGTATGTCCCTAAAATCAGCTTTTAAAGAAGTTAATCGTAACGAACCTAAGGCTGTTAAAAAAACAAGGAAGAAACATGGCAAACGACGAGCCCAAAAACAAAAAATTGCCATTGCTTATAGTAAGGCTGGAAAAGGTAGACGACGTGGCTGAAGCTGATAAGAAAGAAATGGATATTTTATTACATAAATGCTATGACTTGCTTAATCATTGCATAGAACAGCAAGTTTCTGTTGATCCAATGATGATCGGTGCAGCATTTATGACCGCAGCTCGACAAATCTATGTAGATACGGTTGGGCTTCAACAAACTCAAGACTTGTTTCAAGTATTTACGGATCAAGTAATTGGAGATAACAACCAAACGATACACTAATGAAGAAGATAAAAAGATTAACACTAACAATACCTCCGAAACGAGGACCAATGCCCCAGGGCATTAAAATAAACTACGCGAAACAAGGACCAAGGAGAGTAAAAAATGGGTAAAATTACAACTGAAAAAGCTAAAGAATTAGGCCTACCTACTAATAAAGGACAAGTATATTCTTTAAATAAATTAACAGGAAATATAAAATTAATTAGTTCTCAAGAAGAAGCATATGAACATGGTTTGCCTGTGGATGAAGGTCAAAAATACAAAATTAATAAAAAAACTGGAAAAGTTGTTAAACTTAATTCCAAAGGCGGCGCGATAAAAAAATATTCACATGGCGGATCAGTCCATACTGGAACGGGTCACGCTTTAACATACAAACGATAATAGGAGGTTGTGCAATGGGTAAAAACAATGTTACAAGTCTAACAGGTGTTAAACCGAGTAGTGACTGGAAACGAGGAACTGGTAAAGCAGAACCTGGAACAGTTATTAAAGGTAACTCGTACGCGAGAAAAGGAACTGTCTCTACGACAAAAGCAGAGGCTATTTCTGTTCCGCAGTTTCCTTTAAAATCCAAACTCACTAAAGGACAAATGGGTGCGGCGATTAAAGGTGGCAAATATGAATGGACATAGGAGGTTAATATGAAACTTTTATCAGATCTATGGGATCACTTAAAAGAGTGGGCTGATTGGAGCATGAAAGATTGGATTAAAGCTGGTATAGTAGCTATAATTGTAATCATAGTTATCGGTGCTATCTAAAAAATGGTTCTAGGAATAATATCAAATTTAGTAGGGGGAAAAGACGGAGCGCTTAAACAAGTGGCTTCCGTCATTGATTCTCTTCATACCTCAGAAGAAGAAAAACTTGATAAAAAAATTCTTATGCAACGCATTCAACAAAAGCTTGCAGAAAAACAATTAGATGTTAATGCAAAGGAAGCCAGCCACCGCAGCGTATTCGTTGCTGGCTGGCGACCTGCTATAGGCTGGGTAGGAGCCTTTGCACTAATGTTCGAATTTATTTTGTCGCCATCTATTGAATGGTATGCAAAATTTTCTGGAATGGAATTAGCCGCTCCGGAAATTCAAACTGGGCCCTTACTAGCAATCGTCACCTCTATGCTCGGAGTTGCCGGCATGAGAAGTTTCGAGAAGGCAAAGGGACTAACTAAATAGGAGAGAGTATGGTTGGTAGTGTAACAACTAGAGGGCAAGGAGTAATTATGCCTGGAAAAAGAAAAACTACAACTACTTATGCCAAAGGTGGAAAAGTAGGAAAGAAAAAACAAGGCTACAAAGCTAGAGAAGATGAATCTATTGCAATGCGTAGAAGAAAAAAACGTACTAAAAAACAACTTAAAGCATCAAGGGATGAATCTTATGGTAAATTTGGTAGCAAAAAAAGAAAACCACGTGGTGGTGGAAAGATTAATGTTTGATTATGAACAATCTTTGTGAAAATTGTGGTCATGCATGTCATTGTTCCAATGGTGGATCATGTACAAGTTGTGATTGTAAAAACTGTGAGCATAAATAATGGCAAGTACAGTTGCTAATGTAAGCTTAAATGTTCAAGTAACAGAAAATGTTGTACTTAATGGTGAAGACCATGGATCATCTAACTCTGTTGCTATTACTGGTATCAATGAAGTATCAAAACGTATTATGAATTTAACAGCTAATACGGATATTACGTTGGCCACATTTTCCACAGGTCCTGCAGCAGGACAATTCATAACATCAAATGTTAAATATGTGCGCATTACAAATTTAGATGACGCTAATCCAGTAAATATTAATTTGGGTGGTGCAGCTGAAAATGTATGGGTATATCTGGACTGGGGAAGATCTTTTATTCTTTCTCAACCAGGAACAGCTATAGATGCTGTGGCTAGTGGAACCGTCGGAACGGCCAGTCTAGCTGATGTAACAACTATAACCGCAAATACTGCAAATGCTTCTAACGCTATTGATGTGGAGGTCTTCGTTGCTTCTAGTTAATGGGTTATCCTAAAAAACATAGGGGACGCCGAAAAATTGGATCCAAAAAAAGAAGAAATAGACGTCGTATTCGTTTAGGTTTGCGCATTAGAAAGAGAAAAAAATAATGGATGGAATACATTTAGCTGAATTAATTTATAGAGCTATTAGACAAAAGAAAGAACAAATTACAGAAGTTACCATGCAAGGGGTTGAAGACTTTGCAAAATACAAGTATATGGTAGGACAGCTTCATTCTTTAAATGGTTTGGAGCAGGACATTAGAGATATTATGAAAAGAGAGGAAGACAGTGAGTAAATTAATATTACCTAAACACGAAGCTATTGCACGTGAAAAGAAAAAAGAAAAAGATGAAATGGCTAAGATTCCAGATCCAACAGGATGGAGAATTGTCATTTTACCTCATAAAGGGGTTGAAAAAACCAAAGGAGGTGTGATACTATCCGACACACTTATTCAAGAGCAACAATGGACAACTAACGTAGGACTTGTTCTAAAGTTAGGACCCATGGCTTATGGAGATAAGGATAAATTCCCAACTGGTCCTTGGTGTAAGGAAAAAGATTGGGTAATCTTTGCCAGATATGCTGGTTCAAGATTAAAAATTGACGGCGGGGAACTTCGTATCTTAAATGATGATGAAATACTTGGTGTCGTTGACAGTCCAGATGATGTGTTAAATGCATCTCTGCACTCATAATCATAGAGGAGTATAACTATGCCAGAAGCGCAAGAATCTATCAACAACAACGTTGATAAGCCTATTGTTGATATTGATACATCAGGCCCGTCAGTTAATGTTGCTGTTGAAGAAAAAAAAGAAGAAGAAGACAAAGTGGAAGTCCAAGAAGATACTACGGTAGAAGAAGTTAAAACAACTCAACAACCTAAAGATGAATTAGATACTGTTAGTGATGGTGTTCAAAAAAGAATTGATCGTCTAACATGGAAAGTTCGAGAAGCTGAAAGACGAGAAAAAGCAGCTACTGATTATGCCAAATCTGTTCAACAAAAATTAAAAGCCAACGAAGATAAGGTTCAACAACTTGATCAAGGTTATGTAAATGAATTTAAAAGTCGTGTTGAATCTCAAATTGCTACGGCAAAAAATCATTTAAAATTAGCTATTGATGCAGGAGATTCTGAAAAACAAACAGAAGCTCAAACTGTATTAGCGCAATTAGCGGCTGATCAAAATAGAATAAAAAGTTTAGAGGCTCAACAAACTAAGATAGAAAAACAAAAAAAAGAAGTTCCGGTTAATCCTCAAACAGCAGCTCCAATACAACAACCTACAGCTGCTCCTCCAGACCCAAAAGCTCAAGCATGGGCTCAAAGAAACCCGTGGTTTGGAAAAGATGATGCTATGACATATACTGCTTATTCATTACATAAGAAGCTGACAGAGCAAGAAGGATTTGACCCGAACTCAGATGAGTACTATAGTGAAATTGATAATCGAATTAAAAAAGAGTTTCCCCATAAATTTGGGGATAATACTACCAGTAGTGACAGACCCGTCCAGGCTGTTGCATCTGCATCCCGAACATCAAGCAAATCTGGACGCAAAACCGTGAAGTTATCGCCAAGCCAAGTCGCTATTGCGAAAAAACTTGGAGTATCTTTACAAGAATATGCCAAATACGTGAAGGAGTAGGCTATGACAAAAAATATAAATAAAAAATCTCCTGCTAAGTCAACTTTAGCAGATATAGAGATAGAAGAAGATATTGTTGTTGACAAAACTCCCCGCAATGCCAATCTGCGTGAGAAATCAATTCGACCGACAGAATGGAGACCACCGAATAATTTGGAGGCACCTCCTGCGCCCGACGGATATAAACACCGTTGGTTAAGGGCAAGTGCCAGGGGATACGAAGATAATCAAAATATTATCAGTAGGCTCAGACAAGGTTATGAACTTGTTAGAGCAGACGAATATCCAGACTGGGACCTCCCAACTCAAGAAGATGGGAAACATGCAGGTGTTATTGGAATTGGTGGCTTATTGCTTGCTCGTGTTCCGATTGAAGTTGTTGAGTCGAGAAATAAATATTTTTCAAGACAAACAACAGATCAAATGGAATCTGTGGATAGAGATCTATTCAAAGAAGAGCATAAAAGCATGCCTATCCATAAGGAAAGGCAAAGTCGTGTAACTTTCGGGGGATCTAGAGGAAAGAATGAGTCTGGAAACTAGAGAACTCGGATCATTTTTAGGAGTATATTATGGCTAATATAGATGCCGCTTTTGGACTTCGCCCAGCTAAAACGCTTGGTGCGACTTACAACAGCTCAGGCTTTAGCACCTATAAAATGGCAACCGACGCTGGTTCAGCAATCTACACAGGCAGTCTTGTGGTTTTACAAGCTAATGGATATATTACAACAGCAACCGATAATACGAGTGCTAATATCCTAGGTGTTTGTGGTGGATTTTATTACACTGATTCAGAAGGCAGTCCAAAATTTGCAAAATACTGGCCTGCTTCAACTGAGACATACAACGAAACAGATGTAGAAGTGAAAGTCTATGACGATCCTAATACTTTGTTTGAATGTCAATCAGTGGCTGGAACAACTGGTCAAGCCGTTATAGGAGCAAACGCTAATGCAGCTGGAAATGCAAACGGAAACTCGACTTCAGGACTAAGTTCATGCAAAATTGACGCGCCAAACGCGGCAGCTACTGCTGAACAGTTAAGAATTGTGGATGTAACCGCTGATGTCGACAACAATGATATATCGTCTAACAACGTAAACTTTGTTGTAAGAATCAACGAACATGCGTACACAACCTTAACAGGAATATAGGAGAATAAAAAATGGCTATATCAAGATCGCAACTGGTCAAAGAGTTAGAGCCAGGTTTGAATGCCCTATTTGGCCTGGAGTACGAACGCTATGACCGTGAGCATGAAGAACTTTATTCGATTGAATCATCTGATCGTGCATTCGAAGAAGAAGTAATGTTAGTTGGATTTGGTAGTGCAGGTGTAAAACCTGAAGGTAGCTCGATCGCTTATGATCAAGCACAGGAAGCTTTTACTTCCCGCTATACCAACGAAACTGTTGCTTTGGCATTCGCAATCACTGAAGAAGCAATCGAAGACAACTTGTATGATAGGCTTTCAGCTCGTTATACAAGAGCTTTAGCTCGCTCAATGGCTAACACAAAACAAGTGAAAGCTGCAGCGACTTTAAACAACTCATTTAGTGCTAGTTACCTTGGTGGTGACGGATCTATGCTTTGCACAACAAACCATGCTACTACGCAAGGTGGTGTTTTTGCAAATAGACCAACTACTGACGCTGACCTAAATGAATCATCTTTAGAAACTGGATTAATTGATATCGCAGGGTTTATTGATGAAAGAGGTTTAAAAGTAGCTGCTAAAGGAAGAAAATTAGTAATTCCTGTCAATACGCAATTTATTGCAGACAGAGTTCTAAACTCTCCTTTACAAAGCAACAGCGCAGATAATAACATCAACGCAATGAAAAATATGGGTATGATCCCTGAAGGATATGTGGTTAATCACTACATAACTGATACAGATGCATGGTGGCTATTAACTGACGTTCCAAACGGACTTAAAATGTTTGTGAGAGCCCCTATCGCAACCTCTATGGAAGGTGACTTCGATACTGGAAACGTTAGATATAAAGCGAGAGAAAGATACAGCTTTGGCTGGTCTGACCCTCGTGGAATTTATGGTACACAAGGAGGTTAAGTTTTTAACTTAATTAACTGCTTAAAGGGCGCTTTACAAAGCGCCCTTTTTGTTTTAAACAATAAGTACACCTAGTATTAATTTAGTTATGTAGACTGGCTAGGCAGACGGTATAGAGACTACGTAACGAAATGGTCTATACGACCAAAGGAGAATAATATGGCAGCAACTACTTTTAATGGACCGATAAGGTCTGAGGGTGGCTTTCAAATGGCTACTAAAAATGCAACAACAGGTGCAGTTACAACTAGAATGAGTTCAGGTATGCCTGATCTTACAAATTTAACTTTAGCTGACACAGCAACAGCAGCAAATATTTCTATTGCTGATGGAATTATTGCAGTTGTTAACTACACAGGTGCGGCAGCATGTGCTGTAGCATTACCGGCAGCAACTAGAGGTGCAATCGCGGTTTACGTTCAGTCTAAAGATACAGCTGGCGGAACTGCTACTCTCACTTTTGATGCAGCAGGATCTGATGTTTGGGCAACAGGATCATTAATTGAATCAAGAGACTCAAGTGAAGTAACTTTTGATACTTCAGCAGCAAATGAAACACAATTAGTTTTCACTCCAGCTGACGCGGCAACAAACTGTTTTACAACTGGAAGCAAAATTGCTTTCATGTGTTTCGAAGATGGAATATGGCACATTGCAAGTGAAATGACTGGTGCAGCAGCAGCTGTTACTGGTGCATTTGCTTTTGCTACGTAATAATTAGAGAGGAAAAACATTATGACAACTCCAGTTTTTGCTAAAAATGCTACGGCAGGTAACAACGAAACTTTAATTAGTAACAAACGTGGTTTTTTAAAAGGTTATGACGCCGCTGCGTTACCGACTGATTCAACAACGATTGCCTTTCACGATTGTGCAGCCACTGGTGATATTGCCGGTGGAAATAAAATTATGGATCTTGTTATTCCTGGTGGAGCAAATGCTAATACATATATTCCTGAGATGGGAGTATTATTTAAAACCGGACTGTGCGTTGACGCTGATGCAGAAACAGCGGGATGCGTAGTCTTCTACACTACATAGGAGGTATGAATGCCAACTTATTATGATTCAACTGCACAAACTAGATCTGCTCTCGAAAATTCTAAGACTGTAAAGTCTTATGGTGAGCCTGTAGGTCCAAGAGGAGTGAAAATGGGAAAACCCACTACACAACCTCAAGGTCATGTACCAATGAAAAAAAGATTGATGATGGGTCAACAACCATCTGAAGTTTTTAATGGCGTAAACGGGAAAACCGGTGGCAGATAAAAAGTGGATACAAAAAGCGGTTAAGAAACCAGGAGCTCTTCGTCGTTCTCTCGGTGTCAAAAAAGGAAAAAAGATACCAGCTAAAAAATTAGCTAAAGCTGCTAAAAAAGGCGGTAAGCTTGGTCAACGAGCACGTCTAGCAGAAACTTTTGCTAAGATGAGAAGAAAACGAGGATGATATGCCAACTTCAGGGACTACTGAGTTTAATCTCAAAATTGATGAGATAATTGAAGAGGCGTTTGAGCGCTGTGGGTTACAAACCCGTAAAGGATATGATTTAGACACGGCTCGCCGTTCTTTAGACATTATGTTTTCAGAATGGGCGAACCGTGGTTTAAACTTATGGAAAATTACACAAGGTTCTAAAACATTAGTAGCAAGTCAACCTAGTTATAGTTTTTCTTCTCCGGAGGAGAGAGGAATTATAGATGTTTTATCTGCTGTAGTTAATAATGGAACTAATGATTATGCGGTAGATAGAATTAGCCGAATGGCTTATTTAGATTTACCTAAAAAAACAGAAACAGGACAACCATCAGAATGGTATTTTGAACGTACATTAACTCCAACTTTGTATGTTTATACTTCTCCTGATGATACAAAAACTTATACTTTTAAATATTATGCATTGCGTCGAATTGAAGATGCAGGAAATTATACAAATGATGTAGATCTACCTTTTAGATTTATTCCGTGTATGTGCGCAGGACTGGCTTACTATATAGCTATGAAAAGAGCTCCTGATCGTATACAATTATTAAAACAAGTGTATGAAGAAGAATTTGCTAGAGCTGCAGCAGAAGATGCAACCAGGGCTAGTATTCATCTTGTTCCTGCACAAGGATATCTTGGAGGATTTTAATGGTTTCAAAATCTGATTTTAAAAAAGGAAGAACTGATAGAGCTACCCAATTATTTCAAGCATATTATGATGCAAAAGCAATAGGTGATATGGATGCTTTGGATATTGCTATTAATGATATTTTTAAAGAATTAGGAATAGATATGAAATCTAAAGGTGGATCAATAGAAAAGGCAATTAGATAATGGCATTTGCAAAAGGAAAACATGCGCTTAGAATTTCAGACCGAAGTGGAGTAGCTTTTCCCTATTTGGAAATGCGAAAAGAATGGAATGGTTTTATTGTACATAAATCAGAATATGAACCAAAACAACCGCAACTAGGTCCTTTTCATATTGGAAATGATCCTATTGCTCTTCGTAATCCTAGACCTGCAAGAATAGCACCCGCTGTTCCTGTTTTATTACCTTTAAATCCTTTTATAACAACACAAGGCAATACAACCATTAAAGTTAATTCTCCAGATCATGGAAGATCTTCAGGAGATATTGTAAGATTTAGAAATTCTATGGCTGTGTTTGGTATTCCTGCTTCAGAAATAGAGGATGAAGATGGATATACTATAACTAAAGTAGATGATAATTTTTTCACATTTGTTTCTACTACTTCTCCTGGTCAGTCAGGTGAAGCTGGTGGAGGAAGAGCAAATGCGGGACCAGTAACAATTACGGCATAATATGGCAACATTAAGCGGAATACAGGATGATGTAAGAAGTTATACGGAAGTAAGTTCTAATGTACTTTCTAATGCAGTTATTAATACAATGATTAATAATACTGAAAAACGAATTTTTAGAACTATTGATTTGGATGCATCTCGAGAACATATGCATGCTAATTTTACAGCGGATAATCCTTATTTATCTATGCCTGGATCCACAAGTACTACTTTTATTAGTGTAGATTGGATACAAATTAAAGATAGTGCTGGAGATAGAAAATTTTTAATTCAAAAAGATTTGTCTTTTCTTACAGAATATAATAAAAACAGTACTATAACTGGCGTACCAAAGTATTATGGAAATTGGGATATGGATACTTTGTACGTTGCTCCCACACCAAGTTCGGGATTTAGAGTAGAACTTGCATTAAATAGGATGCCTAGCAGTCTAACAAGCGCCGGCTCATCAGGAACAACTTGGTTGAGTACTAATGGCGAAGATGTTCTCTTGTATGGATGTTTGGTAGAAGCCTATAAGTTTTTGAAAGGCCCTGCTGATATGTTGCAGATGTACCAACAATCATTTCAAGAAGCAATGCAAGCCTTTGCTATTGAACAACAGGGACGTAGAAGACGAAGTGAATATTTTGATGGAGTCTTGAGAATACCTCTTGAGTCTGCACAACCATAACTTTTAAGGAGAAAATATGGCTATTGAACAATGTATTGTTAAATCGTTTAAGCTTGAAATTTTAAAAGCTTTGCATGATTTTACTGCATCTACTGGTAATTCGTTCAAATTGGCACTTTTTGATTCAGAAGCAACGTTAAATAATACAACGACTGCTTATGAAACAACTGACGAAGTGAGCAATTCAGGAACTTATACTGCTGGTGGAGGAGCCTGCACAGTTGAATCTACTTTTCCAAAATTAGATAATACTACTGCGATTGTTGATTTTGCAGATGTGTCTTTTACAAGCGCAACTATTTCAGCACAAGCAGCGGTTATTTATAATAACTCAACTGTAACTGGCTTAACTACTAATGCTGCGGTATGCATACTAGATTTTGGTGGAGTTAAATCTTCCACTGCTGGAACGTTTACAATTTCATTTCCTGCTGCTGAAGACGATAGTGCGATCTTAAGAATAGCCTAACAAGGAGGCTTAGATGGCCAGTATACAAGGCTGGGGACGTGATACATGGGGATCTGGTGCGTGGAGTGAATATTCTACAATAAGTGTAACAGGTCAACAAGCTACTGCTACTGTAGGGACAGGTTTTAGTGTAATTACACATCAAGTAATTTCCGTTACCGGTCAATCAGCTACAGGAAGTGTAGGTAATGCCACAGGAACAGGAATTGCGGAAGTTAATCCGACAGGAAATGAAGCAACGTCTACCGTTGGTGATCCTCTTATTAATTCTGGTCATGTTATTTTTGTTACCGGACAAGAAGCAACTTCTACTTTAGGAGATACAACTGAATCTGTAACTATGACCACGGGATGGAACCGTGACACAGATATTAATACTGGTGCGTCTATTGGTTGGGGACAACAACAATGGGGAGCTGAAGGTTTATCAAATTCTGTTACAGGACAAGAAGCAACCGTAAGTACAAGTGGAGTTCAAGAAGCAAGAGGTAATGCTGATATAAGTCCTGATTCTCAAGTCGGTACTTTTACTATTGGTCCATATTCTATTTCAGGAGATGGTAATACTACTATTGCCGTAGCTCCAGAACATGAATTAGATGCTGAGTTAGGTACAGGCTATAGTATCACTATATTTATTGATGCAGCTACAACAGGTCAATCGGCTACTGCTTCTGTAGGAACCGCAATAGCTCCAGCTTTAGCTATGCCAACAGGTGTGTCAGCTACTGGTAGTTTAGGAGATGTTGCACAAGAAACTGTTTATTCTGTTACAGGACAATCAGCTACAGTGTCTATTGGAGACTATGGAGTATCTGGAGGTTCTAGTTATCAGGTAACTGGAAATCAGTTGACATCTTCTGTGGGTAGTTTAAGAATAACCAACTGGTCCGTTATAGATGACAGTCAGACTGCGGATTGGAAAAAAGTTTCTCTGGCTGCATAAAATGTTTTCAATTATTAACAAAAGGTGGTAAAAACAACATATGCCTTCAACATATTCGACAGGACTTAGAACTGAATTACAAGCAACAGGAGAAAATTCTGGTACATGGGGAACCATTACTAATAATAACTTTTCTCAAGTTTTTGAATTTTCAATCGCAGGAGTTTATGCAAAAACTCTAACAGATGGTGATTACACTTTAACTAATGCTGATGGTCCACAAACTCAGGCAGCAAACGAAGCAAGACAAAATACAATCGTTTTTTCAGGTACTTTAAGTGCAGGTAGAACTATTCAGTTCCCTGCAACTCAAAAAACTTACATGATTTATAATAACACTTCAGGGGGATTTAATTTAACTTTACGTTTAGGAGCTGCTGGAAATACAATGAGCGTTGTAAATGGTAAAATGCGTATTGTTGCTACAGACGGAACTAATTGGTATGATGTTTTTTCTTTAGCAGGTTTAGGAGAAGCCTGGGTAGCAAAAACAAATTCTGATTCACCTTATACAGCTTCGGACGGTGATAATATTTTTTGTGATTGTTCAACAGGAGCAATTACTATAACTTTACCTGCGTCTCCTTCTATAGGAGCTCAAGTAAAAATTATAGACGGTGATGGAAATGCTGCTACTAATAATATTACGGTTGGTAGAAACTCAGAGCCTATTCAAGGTGCTTCGTCCGATCTAACAATTTCTACTAACAATGCAGGAATTTCTCTGGTATATTATGATGGTACAGAGGGGTGGAGGTTGAAATATAACGACTAATGGCTAACTTACAGGATATAACAAACAGAAGTGAAGTAGGCGCAATTAAGCCTTGGACAAAAACAACTGCTCCCGCAGGTTATGTTCTTTGTGATGGCGCAGCTATTTCAAGAACAACATATGCAGATTTATTTGCTGTAATTTCTACTACTTATGGTGTTGGAGATGGTTCTTCAACTTTTAATGTTCCTCAACTTCAAGGTAAAATGCCTCAAGGATATGATGGAAGCACTTATAACATGGCTGGAACTGGTGGAGCAAACACTGTAACGGTGTCTGTAACTAATAACCAGGCAGTAAGTGCAACAAGCACAGTAACTAATAACCAATCGGTTACTATGACAGGAGACATTGGAAATACATCTTTAACTACAGCTCAATTAGCTTCTCATACACATACTTTGTTATTAAGAGGTGGCCCGACAGGAAATGGAAGATTACAATCAAACCAAGGTCGTTTTTCTTATACTGCTTCAGGTAGTGAGGGTAGTGGTACTGCTCATAACCACAGCACAGGAACTTTAGCGGGAACTCTTACAGGAACTGTAGCTGTAACTACAACAGGAACTCTTACAGGAACTGTTGCAGCTTCAGGAACTAATTCATTTTCACCATATGTGGTGGTTAACTATATTATAAAACATTAAGGAGAAATATAATGGCAACCGAAATTGTAATATCAAATAAAGATTATATAAAAGTAGATAATTTTTACATTCAATGGTCAGATAGAGGAGATAATATGCCTGCTTTACCTCATGGTGAAGAAAGTGATACTAACGTTCATTATGTTATTTATAATACTTTAATGGGCGACAATGAAGTTCAATATTGTAATAAGCAAGAAAAAATGAAATCTGAAAAAGCTTTAAATTCTCCAAGCGATATTGTTACGGGTACTACTACAGTTCAAAATTTATTAGATTGGGGACAGACTAGAAAAGATGAATTAATAGCTGATCCAAATTACGAAGATCCTGATGATCCTTCAGATCCACCTGCAGAATAATTTATTTAAAACTTTTTTTCTTCCAAAAAAACTTTTTATATCTATCAATCCATTTACTTAAAAGCAAATTAAGAGTTTGACTGTGTTTTTTTTCATAATAAAAACCAGACCACATTTTCCATGCTTCTCGTTTAAATGGAATAACTTGAACCATAGGATCCCCTTTTTTAAATAAAAATTGTTCATCTCTTTTATTTAAAATAAAAGGAAAATGAATTGTATTAAGATAAGTATCTGTATCTACAATACCATCAATAATTTTAAATCTAGTTTCGCCGTATCTATTCATAGGATGTGTAAATAAACAACTGTAACCAGGTGGGGTTTTAATAAGCCATTTGTTAATAAATTTTCCTGCTTTTTCATCAGAATTTTTTTGCCATTCTATAGGTAACTGAGCTGTTTTATGATAACCAAAATCATTTTGTTCTTTGTTAGCAGGGGTTACACTAAAATCATTTTCTACTGGATCAACTAAATAATCTTGATCAAAGGGAATAATATACCCAGCCATTAAAGAATCAAGAAAAGGCATGCATACTTTAACAGTGGGTTCATGTATATTACCTTTAGTAAATCTTTCTAGTTTTTTATATTCTTCAGGAATAAAACGAGAAGCGGGACGTGGATGAGGCCATATGTCTAACATGTCTCGATTAGTAGCAATAAATTTTATTTCTTTATTTAACATCAGGAAGTTTCTCTATAAAATTAAAAGACATTGATCGTCTTATTTCATTAGGTTTTTTTGTTTTAAAAGGCATTACACAGTGTTGATGATCTGCTCTAAATATATAAAAATCTCCAACCTTAGGAGTAAGATACTTACAAGCATTACCATGCATTATAAAACATAATTGACCATCTTTAAACTTATGAGGATCTTTTGTATCATCAATAAACTCAGGAACTTTTAAAAATAAAACAGTAGACCATCCTGTTCCGTCATGGTGTGTATGAGGAGGATTGTATTCTCCAGCTTTCATATCATTAATCCAACAACCATTAATATTTAAATGAAGTTGTCCTTGTTTATACACTTCAAATTCTTGACTTTGTTCCATATATTTATTCATACATTTAACAATGTAATTAAATCCTTCTGTTTTATCTATTAAACCCATCATATTTAATTCTGAATCCAATCTTCCTGCTAAACGAGCTCCATAACTATTTAAATGTTTTTTTGCATTTTCATAACGAGTATTTAAGTCATTAATATATTTTTTAGGAAGTGTAAATTTAGCAACAAATCTTTCATCTATATAAATTTTTTTTATCATTTTTTTTCTTTCATAGTCATAAAATTAGCAATACTATATCTCCAAGAACTTGGTCCTGACCATTGCATAGGAGAATGCCAATTATCTGAAGAAAAAAATAAAGCTCTATTTTCTTTAAATCCTACATGCAGGTTTAAATGAAATTTTAATTTATCTTCTGAATCAGGTGTATAAAAACCTGTGCCATTAGCTAAAAGAGGATCTCCTTTTATATAAATAAGACATTGATGAGTTGCCATTCCATCCGTATGAGGACGAGGATGATCTTTAGCATTAGACATAGTATACATGCAATCTACATCCGTAACTTTATTTACATCTACTTCCATATTAAAATAAAGTTTTATATTTTTATATATTAATTTTTGCAGTTCACACATAACTGGCAGTTTATGATCAAACCAATAAGAAGATTGATACGCTCGAGTTTCATCAGGAGGAGGTTTCATTTCTACTTTTACTATTTCTTCTTGAATATTTTTTAATATTTTTTCTTCAAAAAAATTATCTTGTATTAAAATAACACCACTCATATTTATATTCTTAATTTTCCATTAGCTATTACAAAATTTATTACGTAGCGAGGTTTATTAGTTGGGTTAGAACTTGCATGTTTAACATAACTATTAAACTCAACACAAGTGTTAGCGACTGGTTCTATTTTTCCTCCATTCTCAAACCAGGTGTAGCCATCACTATCATTAATGTAATAAATGTAGCTGGTAAAACCACCAGGCGGTTGCCAGCTAGTATTATCAACATCAACGTGATAAGGATGATGTTCTGGTGCATTGGGATATGGTTGAAGCAAATTACATTTAATTCTCCAATAATCTCCTGTTGCGCCACAGTTTTTTAAAATATCGTGTAAGTAAGGTATTTGCCAAAAATATTTATGATAAAAATGACGTGAAGTCCAAAGACTAGGTTCGTCTGGCCAATCCTCTATGTGACTACGTTCCATTAATGAGCGAACCATTTGCGGTGTGTCGTTTTTGTTATTTGTTTCGTAGCCTTCAAACTGTAATGTTGCATTGTTGTAACTCCATTGAAACCCATTACTGGTAATATACTTTACAAGTCTTTCATGTTTTTCTTTGGTTAAAACGTTATTATGAATCTTCATAATTAATAATAATTTATATTTATAGTAAGCCTAAATTCTTGATTAGTACAGCCTGTACTATTATGAGGCATACAACTGTTAAAAATAACTCCTGTGTTTTCAATAGAAAAAGCTTTTGTATTACCAATTCGTGTAAATCCATCATTAGAATTAATCATAAATACAAATCCTTTTACCATTTTTTTAGTATTTTCGTAATCTTTGTGAGATCCATGTTCTTCTAAAATAGGAGTTTTTAAGTACATATTTGCTTTAGCTCTGTGAATAATAAGAGGACATAGGTCTGTTTTTTCTAAAAAATTAAATAATGGAAATATAACTTTGTATAGACCTGGATTTACAACTTCGTTATTTTGATAAATATTGCTTTGAAAACAAATTCCTTTATCACCTTTATAAGCTATTTCTTGTTCTAATAACCATGGAACTTGATTATTTTTTCCCATAAATATTGATTGAATATTTTTTAATGAATCTGCGGAAAGAATATTTTTATGTATTTTACTCATCTAATCTCCACCAATATTGAATGCTAAATCGTTGTTCTAAAAAAGATACTTCTTTTTCTGCTTGTAAAGGTTTAACCGCATGCCAAATAAAAGAAGGAAAACAACAAAAAAAGTTATGAGTATTATTAGTTTTAATTATTTTATTATTGTCTTTAAATAAAAATTCTCCTCCTTTAAGATTACTAGGATTTTGTAAAATTAAATTCATTGTAAATATATTTTCAGGATGAATGTCTTGATGCCAATTATAATACCCGCCTTTATTATATGATACTACATGAATAGAAAATTTTAATTTTCTATTTAATAACTCAAAAACAGAATTAGAAAAATTGTCTTGAATGTATGCTAATAATCCTTGTTGTAAAAACCATGATTTTAATTGTAAAATAGTAGTGTTTTTAAATTCATTAACATTTTTATCTGTAACCCAAAAATCAAATCCTCCACAATTAGGAGAATAAAACTCTTTTTTAATTTTATCAGATTGCCATTGAGAAATACCAAATTTTTGTCGTAAATTTAAAAAATCTACATACAGCTTATCTATTATATCTAAAGGTAAAAAATCTTGAGATGCTATAATATTTTTTGAAAAAGAATAATATTCCATTATCTTATTAAAGGTATTAAACCAATGGTATTGTTAGGTTGTGTTAAAGGTTTTGTATGACAATCAAAACCAAGAGTTATACGAGGAGTATTAAATTTTTTATCTACAATAACCTTGTGATAAAGATCACCAGGACCTATATAAATATTTCCTACCTCATTAACAATTTCAAAGTTTTCAAATACAGTTCGTGTTTGATGAGGTTCAATAGTTATGTATCCATGAAAATCCCACTCGTGACTATGCCAATGAAGAACTTCATCTTGTTGATGAAAATTAATCCAAGATTGCATCCATATGTATTTAGAATCAGTATAATCTAAAATTACTTTGCGTAATTCTTTAAACAATTCGTAAAATAATTTAGAAGGAGAAGTAATACCAAATGTATTATAAAGATTATATCCCCACGTTAAATCTTTTTCTGGAAAAGCTTGTTTATGAATTTCAGCTGCTAAATGTATTTCTTTAACAAATTCTTTTTTATTATCTATAATTAATTTAGATTTGTGTATCATTAATATTCTTTTCTTTCTTCTTCAAAAACAGGTTCATAGTTAGCAGCAAAAGTAATTCTTAATTTATCTGAAAGATTAGGAGAAACTGAATGAGGAAGAGATCCATTAAAAATTATAATTGTTCCTTCTTCTACATTTAATAATTTATCATCATCATTTTTTAAAGCTCTTCCATAATAATTATGAAATAAAAAATTAGAATTTTCATCTGGAAGATCTACAAAGTAAACAACAGAAAGAGGATGAAGATGATGATTATGCACTTCTGCATACTGAGTTTTATCATACCAATTAATCCAACAATTAGTTACAGTAAATTTAGGTATGTCAAATTTTTCTGTTGAAGCAATAGCATTTAAACAATTATTTCCAATAAAGTCAGTTAAATTTTTTAAAACAGGATATTGAACATGGGACCACCATCCTGTGCGCGAAGCTTTAACATTACATTCTTCTTCAGGAGAAGTAGAATGATGATGTATAGATTTATTTGATTCTACTTTTACAATATTATTTATATGACTTTTCCACGTATTGTGGTCAGGTATTTTAAAGGTCCATACCTTTTCAGTAAATAACAAATGAGTTTCAATATTTATATTCATATAATTTCCTGTAATAATTTTTTTCCTTTACTAATTAAAGCTTTAGTATTTTTAATATATCCTGATACTCTAGAATTTCCTTCACTCAAATTTAAAAGTTGAGAAGATGGCTTTTTATTTTCTTCTAAAATAATATTTTCATTAATTTTAGATGTATGAAAAATTAATTCTCCTATAATTTCATTTCTTTTTATCTGAACAGGTTGTGTGTAACTTTGTATTTCAAAGGCTACATTGAGAGGACGAACCCAAGATGATATATCAAACTTACCATTAATAAATTTTAAATTATGTTTAAAATTGTTAGAACATCCTGTTTCTAAAAAACAAGTTTTTTTTGTGTAGAAAACTACATTTAAAGGAAGTTGAAAAACAGGTTTGTGACGAACTACTGCATCACTAAATGTTACTTGTATTAATCCATCTTTAAATAAATTTGAAGTGTATACATCTTGAAAAGTAATCCTATATTCGTTTTGTCCTTCAATAGGATCAAGAGTAAAATTTAAATCAAAAGGACATCTTATAGTAAATCTATTTAAATTTGCCCACTTATGTGCATAACAACGGTGATACCCCGTGTCCTCATTAGGTATTGTCTTTTCAAAAGATAAACGCAATGAATCTGGAATATTATTGTTTGAATAAAAATATTTAATTTTCATTTAATAAAAGCCCATGTATCATTTGCTATACTTAATTTTTTATTGAATTTAATTAATTTTAAAAAATCAAACAAAGCTTTTTGAATAATTTTATTATTAAAATCGTGACCACAAAAGAGTCCATTAATTTTTAATTTAGGAAACCATAAAGTAAAATCCTGTACAGCATTTTCATAAGTAGGAAATGCATCTAAAAAAATAAAATCAAAGTATTCATTAGAAAATTCTTCTGCTGCAATATGAGATTCTTTTTCAATTATTTTTATTTTTTCTTTTCCCTTACTGTGTTTTAAATAATGATATAACATAGTTTTACTAAGGTCTTGACTTTTTTGATCATAATATATTTTTTCTTTTCCGTAAGTAATGTGATCTTCAAATGGAATATAAGAATCAATACCATAATACATTTTTACTAATTCACATTTTTCTAAAACTTCAAACATTGATATACCTTGACCCACACCAATTTCAGCACCAATTAATTTATGTTTAAAATGCAAATTAATAAAATGAATTAATGGAGATATTGAAGTATTATTATAAGTGTAAAACTCTGTCATTGTGTGGCCCATTTAATTTTTTCGTGATCTCTTAAATAATTATGAGTAATAGAAAGACACGAAGTTATGTTACAAGCTGCATGTTCTATGTTTCCTGGAGTAAAAATAATTTCTTTTTCTTTTTGAGTACAATAGTAAGTTTTATTATTAAACCAAAACCACCACATTTTTTTACCTGATATAACAACATTCCATGCAGATGACTCTGTAGTATCCGTATGTATTTTAGAAGAAGAAGAAGGAGGACCCCAATATAACCATTTCCATTCATCAGGTTGAAAAGAAGCATCAGCAAAGTAAGAAGGAATAGAATAAGAATTATGCAAAACACTATCAGCAATTAAATAATCTCTTATATAAAAAACATCTTCTTTGTCAGGTAAAAGATAATTACAATCTCTTTTTAAATACTGATAAAAATTTCCTATGTTTAATTTTTTAGCTATGTAGTAATCAGGCATTTTAAAAATAGGCCAATCTAAAGAATAATTTTTTATTAAACAGGGAATATTTTTTTCCTCGTAGTTCTTCACAAAAAAATGATAAGTCGGATTATCTAAGGTATCTATGTTCATAATTAAACCTTTCATAATCTTCTTTATAATATTCTTTAACTAAATTTTTTACTTCTATAGAAAGTAAAGGAAGAGGCTTACTATCATAATCTTCTTTAGGATAATCCCCTATCTTTCCTTCTAACTTAACATTTCCATATGAAGGAAGAGCCAGCCACTCTACAAATACTCTTTCAAACTTATCTTCTAATTTCCACCATACTGTTTTTTTATCAATAAAATAATGTTGTGGAGTAAACCAATTCATTCCTTTGGTCTGTTTTTTTAAATCTTCAATAGCATTTTTAAAGTCTTCTTTAGTTTTTATTTTACTAAAATCATAATCTACAATGCGACACATAGAAGTAAATCTATCTAAAGGATTTCGTACCACTGCAAATTTAAAAGCGTCTTTTACTCCTGGAAGAAGATTGTAATCAGGATAACAAAGATGTCCTACAGGATTATCATTAATTAAATAATTCCAGTCATAGTGCTCAATACTAAAATTGTTCTGCACAAACCATTCAGATAAAGCACGGCCAGCTGTTCTGGGTATATGAATAAAAAAAACTTTTTTATTATTAGGGCTAGTTAATAAAGGCATATTTATGATTAAGTAAAGTAGGTTTCATAAAGAAAAATTTATCTTTATTTTTTAATCTGGTTATAATTTCTATTAATATTCTGTAAGCACACAAAGAAAATTCACTGGTAGCATAAGAAGGAGATTCACAAATAAATAAATAATCAAATAAATTAAAAGTAATATCATCAAATGTTTTAGTAATAGTTATCCAATCCTCACATCTAACTCCAGCATTAGGATCTGATGTGTAGTTAGATAACCAATATGCATTATCAATAAAGTTAGGTTTCATTAAATAATATCCAAGCCAATTACTTGATGCTAATCCTTTTTCAATAGGAAAGTCTGGATAAGTTAAATCATGGTGATGATCAATAGAAACTATATCTATAGTTTTTTTATTTTTTAATAAAGGTTCTAAAATATAATATATGTCTACATGTTTTTGAGAAATAACAATATTAGTTTCTTTTATTTTATCTATGTATTTTAATACAAAATGAATAAGATCTATTAAAGATCTAGAATCTTTTACAAAATCACAATCAATAGATAAAATATTTTTATTTATTTCTGTCACCAAAAAATCCTATAGAAGCAATAATGCGAGGAGAACAAGCAATAGCTTTGTGTCTAATTCCGCCTGGGATAACTAAAAGATCTCCAACGTTTATAGTGTAATCCGTTTTGTGTTTAAAGTCTTTATAAATTGTTTTTCCATACAAACCTAAAAGAAAAACTACTTCTTCATCTGCATGAGGAGGACCTGCACAAGAAGAAAAAGAAAAAAATAAATCTACTCCGCTACGTGAATCATCTGTAAAATTAAATAATTTTTTTAAAAAATCATAATATAAAAATAAATCATAATCCACATTATGAATATGTTTTATGCCCCATACGGTTTCAAAAGAATTTCCTCTAGAATAAATTTGTACCCCGTTTTGATCTCCTACATATTCTTCCGCAATAATAGAAAGATAATTAAAATCATATGTTTTATTAGGTTTAGTAAAACCTTCAACAAACGTTACTTTATTATCATGTATACTCGTAATTTGTTTTTTATTGAGTAGCATAATCTACCGTCTTTCATTCTTTTTTCTAGTTAATTAAGATTTATTACCACAGAATTGTTGTCAATTAAAGAATTATCCTATAAAAGTAAGATTTAATGACAGAAATTAAGAAAATTTACGTGGCTACACCTGCTTATGGTGGCATGTGTCACATGGGGTATTTGCATTCTATTTTAAAACTGCAGATGATGTGTTTTGATAAAAAAATAGCTATGTCTTATAGCAGCGTTACTAATGAATCTTTAATTACCAGGGCTCGAAATACCTGTGTTTCTGAGTTTTTAAATGCAGAAGATAAGCCTAGTCATTTAATGTTTATTGATTCCGACATTCAATTTGATCCTATGAGTATTAAACGAATGATGGAATATGATAAAGATGTGGTAACTGGGGTTTATTCTAAAAAAGATATTAATTGGGATTATGTTTATAGATTAACTAATGAGCACCGACAAAAGAAAATAAAGGATAATGACCTCTTATTTTCTTCATCTTTAGAATATAACTTAAATTTTAAAAATCCTCTAAATGTTAAGATAGATAAAGGTTTTGTAGAGGTTTTAGACGGAGCTACAGGATTTATGCTTATTAAAAGAGGTGTCTTTGATAGGATGAAAAAAGCATATCCAGAGTTGCAATACAAGACAGATCAACTTATAAATGGTAAGAAATATAAGTCAGAAAACACTTGGGCTTTTTTTGATACAATGATTGATCCGGAGGACAAACGTTATTTATCGGAGGACTATGCTTTTTGTAGACTTTGGCAGAAGATTGGTGGTAAAATATACGCTGATATTTCTAGCCCTCTCACTCACTGGGGTACGTTTTCTTTTAAAGGACATGTAGGGACTAGATTTAAGAGCAAAGAGGAATATAATGCCATTAACAAAAGTACAATTTCGACCGGGAATAAATAAGCAAGATACAGATTATGGCGCTGAAGGTGGTTGGACAGATGCAGATTTTATTCGTTTTAGATATGGTTTACCTGAAAAATTAGGTGGTTGGAAAGAAGCTACAACAAGCACTATTATAGGAGTAGCTAGAGATCAATTTTCTTGGTACACATTAAATCAACTTAGATACACGGCTCTCGGAACAAATAAAAAATTATATCTTTTAGCAGAACAAACTATTCATGACATTACGCCTATTCGTCAAACAAACTCAGCTGTAGGTAGTTGTTTTACTACAACTTCTTCTAGTGCAGATGTAACCTGTACGGTTACAACTCATGGCGCGGAAGCTGGAGATTTTGTAACTATTTCTAATGTTTCTTCTATCCCTGGAACAAGTAGTTTATCTGCTTCAGATTTTCAGGGAGAGTTTGAAATTCAATCAATTACGGATACTAATAATTTTGTTATTACTTTAGCTTCTACAGAAACAGGAACTGCCTTTAGCACAACTGGCACAGGAACATTTAATTTTCAAATAAATACAGGAAATGCTGTAAGTTCTTTAGGTTATGGATGGGGTACAGCAACCTGGGGAGAAGATCAATGGGGAAATGCTAGATCTACTTCGACTACGGTTATCCAAGGAGCTAATTGGTCTTTAGACAACTGGGGAGAAGATTTAATTGCTACTTTTCATGATGGAGCGACTTATCAATGGGATGCTTCAGGAGGCACTTCTACTCGCGCAACGCGAATCAGTAGCTCTCCTTATCTTTCTCGTTTTTCTATGGTATCTGTTCCAGATAGACATCTTATTTGTTTTGGTACTCAAACAACAATAGCTACTACAGGTAATCAAGATGATTTATATTTAAGATGGGCAGACCAAGAAAGTTTAACTGATTGGACACCAACGGCTACAAATACTTCTGGTAGTTTAAGAATTGGAGATGGAAGTAAAATTATGGGCGGAGTTAAAAGTAGAGGAGCTATGTTAATTTGGACAGATAGTTCTGTTCATGGACTTCAATTTATAGGACCTCCTTATACTTTTGGTTTGCAGCAACTAGGTGCTAACTGTGGATTAGTAGCTCAACATGCTTGCGTAGATGTAAGAGGTGTTACCTTTTGGATGAGTCAAAATGGATTCTTTATTTATGATGGTGCAGTTAAACAGCTTCAATGTACAGTTCAAGATTATGTATTTAGTACATTAGACCCTTCAGGACAAAATGATATTTATTGTGGAGTTAATACAGATTTTCATGAAGTAACTTGGTTTTATCCAGATACAAGCGCTTACAATAATTTAATTAATAAATTTGTAACCTATAATTATGTAGATCGAGTGTGGTCTGTAGGAACAATGGATAGAACAACTTGGGTAGATAGAGGAGTATATGCTTATCCGTATGCTACCCAATATCTTCCTAATTCTACAACCAATGTTACTCCAACTATTACAGGACCTCTGTCTAACGGTGTATCAGCTCTTTTCTCTCAAGAAAATGGATATAATGGAAATGGATCAGCTATTACTTCTTATATTACTTCAGGAGATTTTGATATTAGTGATCAAGAAGCAGGGCTTGTAATGTCAGTTCGTAAATTTATTCCAGACTTTAAAAATCAAACAGGTAATGTTAATGTTATTATGCAATTTAGAGATTATCCGCAAGGGGCGGCTTCTAGTGCGAGTTCTAATTCAGTTGTAGAAACTACTACTACTAAAATAGATCTTCGTGGACGAGGACGTACGGCTAACGTTAAATTCTCTAGTGATACAACTGATACTAATTGGCGATTTGGCACATTCCGATTAGATCTACAACCAGATGGAAGAAGATAATGGCTAGAATTAACATAACAAGATTTCCCAACGCTACCCCTGAATATGATCCTCAACAATTTGATGCTATGGTTCGTTTATTAGAACAAATTGTAAAAATTTTAAATACTACTTATCAATATGATATTAGTGCTGAAGCAGAAGCTCAGTCTTGGTTTTTGGAGCATTAAATGGCTAATTCTTATGTAAACACAGGAGTAGATCTAACAACAGCAGATTCTACTACTATTTATACCTGTCCTACTGATACGACAGCTATTATTAAATCTCTTCATTTATGTAATGATCAAGCTTCGGATGCTACTGTTGATATTTCTTGGACAGACTCTAGTAATGGTGATGCTGTTATTAAATGGTCAAGTGACCTTACAGTAAGTGCTAATTCTCAAATTGAAGCTTTAGCTCCTAACACAGCCCAAATATATGGGCAATCTACTTTAGTTTTAGAAGAAAATGATGTATTAACTATACAAGCTAATGCATCTAATCGTGTTCATGTAACGGCAGCTGTATTACAGGTAGATAACTTTAAACGCTTTAGAGAGGCTGGTACTACTGCATAAAGACTTGAAATAGGAGTAAAAATATGGCAATTAAAGAAGAACCTAAAATCATTGGATATAGGGAGATTAATGGAAAACAAATCCCTATTATCAAATGCGCTACGGAAACGACAATATATCATACGGACACAGGACAAGAGTATGATAGTGAAGAAGCTGCGCAAGCAGACGTAGACGATCCTGCAACTTCGACAACTGCATCTCACATTAAAAGGGACGTGAAGATTACAGTTGCAAAACTCCACATGGAAGGAGCAACAAAAACTTAACATGGATCGTACATGCAACAAACAGGAATAGAAACAATACAACAAGTCGCTACTTCTTTAGGAGGGCTAGGGCGATACGGAGATACTTATATAGTTCACGCTGCTGAAGGAGAAACAGTTGTTCCTTTAGAAGTCTTGGACCACGACCATTTACTTAAAGAAAGATTATTTGACTCTATGCGTGCTATGGGCATTCAGCCTGAGCGCTATATTGTGGGCAATGAATTAAATTCAAAAAATCCAGTTACTGGGCAACCAGAATTTTTCTTTAAGCAAATTAAAAAAATTTTTAAAAGTCCTTTGGCTCAAGTAGCTGCAGGAATGTTTTTACCTGGTCCTTGGGGCATGCTAGCCGCTCCTGCTATGGAAGCAATAGCTGGTGGTGGAGGTAAAGATATTATGCATGCTTTTGCAAGAGGAGCAGGAGGAAAATATGGTGGAGATTATTTTAGAGGAGAAGGAATATTTGAAAACGTACAAAAACCTGAATGGTTAACTAAACTTTCGAAAAAAATATATAGTAAAGGTGGAACTTTTGACCAAGAAGGTTTAGCTAAAGCTCTTAGAGATGGAAGTGAAACTGCTAAAAAACTTGGCCTTAAAGAAGACAGCGAAGCATATAGTCAATTTATGACAGGTATTTATGATCAATTTATGAAAACTGGAATAGATAAAGGAGGAATTCTAAATCAACTAGGATCACGAATTATGGAAGATCCTCTTCAAGCTTTATTTACTGGTGGAATGGCTTGGGGACAATATGATGAGGCTAAAAGATTTAATGAGGCTTTACAACGACAAGCAGAATCAGGTGGTGAATATGATTACACAGTGACAGATGATGTTGTTGAAAATATTTTTTCTGATGCACCTCTTGTTACTGCTGCAAAAGGTGGAGGAATTTCAAAAGTTTTCCCTCATAAAGATGGAGGTATTAGTGGACCTGGCACAGGAACAAGTGATGACATTCCAGCTATGCTAAGTGATGGAGAATTTGTTATGACAGCTAATGCTGTTAAAGGAGCTGGAGGCGGGAGCCGTTCAGCTGGTACAAAGAAAATGTATGATATGATGAAACAATTTGAAAGAAGAGCTTAATGGTTGATTACGTTCAAACACAACGGTATCCCCCTTATCAAGAAGAAAGGATGCAACAGCTTTACAATACTTTATTTGGTATTGGTAAGCCTGGAGATGCAAATTATGCTCAAGGTTTATTGGACATACAACGACCTGTTCCTAAACAAGAAGTAGCCGCTCAAACAGCTGATCAATTAGCAGCAATGCAAATGTTAAGAAGTGATATTGCTGCCGGTATACCTATGGCTCAAATGCAAGCGGCACAAGCAACGGGGGCCGCTGGTCTTAGTGCAGCGCAAGCAGGTCAAGCAGCTTTACAACAAGGACTTGGACAATTTGCTCCTACAGCTGCAGCCATACAACAATTTGAAGATCCTTATAGTGCTCGTGTTACTCAAGAAGCTTTAAAAGAAATTGATAGACAAGGAGCATTATCAACTCAAGCTTTATCAGCGCAAGCCCGACAAGCCGGTGCTTTTGGAGGTTCACGATTTGGAATTCAAGAAGCTGAGTTAGCAAGAAACATTCAAGATATTAAATCAAGACGAATTTATGAAGATCAATCACGAAATTATCAACAAGCTTTAGCCGCCGCTATGGCATCACAAGAAGCTGCTGCTAAACGAGCTATTGGTGTAGGTCAACAATACGGAACGCAAGTGGGTATGTTAGGAAATTTAGCTAATATGCAAGCAAATATAGGCCAAGGAATGCAAGGAATGCAACAAGCAGATGTTAGAGGCTTGCTTGGTATAGGACAACAAAATCAAGCTTTTGCTCAAACCCAAAGAGATGTTGCTCGACAAAATATTTTAGCACAACAAGCAGAACCTTACGGCAGACTAGAATTTGGAGCTAATATTCTACAAGGTATGCCTGCTGGTACTATTCAACAACCCGTGGCTGCAGGACCTCTTTATATGCAAAGTCCTTTTGCTGCCGCTATTGGTGGTGGATTACTTGGGCTTCGTGGTTATCAAGGTCTAACAGGAGGAATTGGTAATTTAGGATTAACAGGTAATTAATTATGGCAACTTTAGAACAAATTCTTGCTATGGTAGACTCAGGACAAGAGGGTAATCCCGTTGAACTTGCGGATTCTATTTTTAGTGAATCTGTTGAACAAAAGCCTGGTCTTGAAGGTTTAAGTGAAGGACAACTACAGGCGTTAGGTGATATGGATTTTACAGGAAAAAATTCAGCGAGTGAAAGATTTCAAAACAGTTTAAATGTTATTTCTGCTATTCATCCTGTTCAAACAGATGAATATTATCAAAAAGCAGCTGAAGGAATGTATCCTGAACACGCTTATGAAAGAGAAAAATTTTGGAATGATATTCAATTAGGTTTGTCTTTAATTAGTGGAAGATCTGAAGGAGGTCAATTTGGTCCTATTGCTAATGAAGCTTTAAATAATTGGTTACAGGCTGGGCAACCTATTGCTCAAGCAGAAAGACAACGAGAAGGCCAAGTAGCACAAACGGCTTTAGAAATGAAAGAACAAGATGCAGAGGCTTTTAAAGAACTTATGGGTCAAGCTTTTATAGCTGACATGAGTGCTCAATTAAGCCAAGGGTTACAACAATTTAAAGTTTTATCAAAAGAAGAAGCTGAAGCAAAAAATTTAGACACATCTTCCGGACAAATTTGGAGAGAAAACACACTTAATGGAGATATAAAACAACTTCAAGGTGTTGTTCCTAAGGAAGATAGATTTAGAATTTTATCTACAAAGCAGGCTATAGATAATGGTCTTGCAGTAGATAAAGGTCAAGTTTATCAGATTAATGACAAAGACGGTAAGATTACTATTTTACAAGGTGCCTCAATAGGAGAAAATTTTGAGGTTTTAAGTAAAGAAGAAGCAAAAAAATTAGGTTTTCCAACAGAGGATGGACAAATTTGGCAAAGAGATAAAGACACTCAAAAAGTTACACAACTCTATGGTATTTCTCAAAGAGCAGAAAACTTTACCGTGCTTTCTTCTGCAGTGGCTCAACAATATGATCTTCCAACAGATAATGGACAAGTTTGGCAACGCAATAATACAACCGGAAAAATAACTGAGTTACAAGGTTATAAAACTCCAGGAGATAATTGGGTGGTGTTAGATGAAAAGACAGCTCGTGATTTAGGTCTTCCTGTTGATAGAGGCGGTGTGTGGATGCAAAATAAAAAAGATGGTGCAATTAAACCTCTTTTATCTCCAGCCAATATTAGTGAAAGAGAAAAGAAAATTGGTGCTCTTACGGAGATTCTTAAATCCAATGAGTGGGGAGTAACAGATGAGACAACTCCTAGTGACGAAGAATATATACAGCAAGCAACGAAAATGGTTGATGGGATTATTGACATGGTTGTTCAAGAAGATGGAAGAATTTATATAGTAGATAAAGCTACTAACAGCAGACAATTAGTAAATGCAGACAGTGAAGGAAATTATCCATTACTAGGACAAATTGATGATGAGAATCCTTATGCGGTAGTAATGAATCCTACAGACTTTACTATTAATGATTTAACAACAGGTGATTACGAAGAAGCTATTCGACAAATTACTAACTTATCATATGCCATGGTAGAGGCTAACGATTTAATAGAAATACTTGAAGAAGTTTTAGGTCCTAAAAATTACTTTAAAAATGCTTTAACAGGAGTAATGTCTATTTTACCTTCAGGAGCAGATGAGTGGGGTAAATTTGTTAAAACATCAAGTGGTCAACAACAAGTAGAACTTTTTGGTCGTGTTATGGTTCAAGCCCTTTCTTTAAACCCTCGTTATCCTGTAGCAGAACAAGAATTAATTAATAAATTAAATACAGAAGGACTTAAATTTTTTTTAGATCCAGAAGTAGGATGGGCAAACTTTAATGAGACTATCAGATTTATACAGAACAGATTATCTTTTAATAGAAATTTACTTAAAATAGACCCAGATCAAACATGGCTTCGTCTAAATAAAATACCAAGTGGCACAGCTAATGATCCTATTATTATGAGCACACAAGGAGCGACCCAAGGATCAGAATGGTTAAAGTTTCTTCAATCTCAAGGAAAAAGTATAATAGGTATGTGGGTATCTATTGATGGCGCTCCTGCGGAAGACATAAAGACGGAAAATTAAAAAATGGTTACATTTACAACAAGCGCAGGAACAAAATTTAATTCACAAACTGAAGTAGATATTACTACTAATACTACTGATATTAACACTCAAATAAAAGAATCTGAATCTCTTTTAGATAATGATAAACTTACAACAGTATCTGAAAGCGACACTGTTACCGGAGATAAAGATAAAAAAAATATTACTTTTACTACTAAAAAAAGAGCTACTCCTTTAGCTGTTTATGGTCAATTTAGTGAGGGATTTATAGACAGTATAATGTTTCTTCCTGATACGGTTATTAATAAAGTAGCTCTTGGAATTTCTGATACCTATAATTTAGGATGGAGTGAAGAGGATGTTTTTCAATTTTCTGATCTGATTAATAAACGAAAATTAGGATACATGTCTGGTTCTACCGGAGTTGGTATTTCAACTGATGGTTCAAGTCCTGGTTTAGTTACCGGTGATAAATATATTTTTGAAAGTGAAGAGCCCGGTAATGAATGGGAAAAATGGGCGCACATGAGTGGAGATATTTCTGGTTTAGGTGCAACTTTTTTTACAGGAGCTGGATTTATAAACGCTATGAAGACTCCAATGAAATATAGAAAAATGGTTGAGGTGAGTCCTGGTAAATATGAATGGGTAACAGATACGGCTAAACTTAGAAATACAGATTTTCCAGCATTAACATCTGTTGGACAAGACTATTTAAACTGGATTGCTAACAATCCTCTTAAAGCTGCTCAAATGGATTTACTTTTTTCAACAGGAGCAGCTACAGGAATATACACAGCTGATAGACAATTAACACCCGAATTTAGAGAACAACATCCTGTTTTGTCATCTTTAGTAGAAACAGGAGCCCTGGTTGTAGGATCTTTAGCAGCGCCTGCTGTGGTTATAGGAACAGCAAAAGGTGTACAGGGAGCAGGAATTCTTTTAACTAAAACACCTCTAGCTGGAACGACCATAAAATTAACAGGTCAATATCTTAACAAACTACTTTCTTTAAGAAGTGTAGCAGCGCAACGAGAATATATTCGATCTCTTCAAAATCAAGTAGATGAAGCTGTATACAAACAAATTAAAGACGTATGGCAAGCAGCTATTAATGATCCAGCTAGTGTTATTCCTCGAGAAGTAGCTCTACTTACTAAACAAAATGTTGTGGGAGGAGAGGCTCTTCAAGCTTTAAGATCGCAATTTTTTAAAGAAGGAATGAATGAAGAAGAAATATCGGCTCAACTTTTTAAAATGTTAAATAATACAGAAACTGGCACTATTACCATTGGTAATCAAGACTTTACTGTAGGTCAGTTAGCAAAGGCAGCATTACAAGCCTATGAAAATGTTTTAAGAAATTCAGGAAAATATAGTGAAGTACAAATATTAGAAATGCTTCAAAATCAAAAGCTGCAATTAAGTATAGCTCAACAAGCACCTTCAGCTAAAAACATATCTACTCAAATGGCGATTGAGGCTAAGGCAAGTGGAGAACAATTAAATTTAATTATGGATCGAAAACAAACAAATCAAAATATTCTTAAAGGTTTTTATGAAAATATGTTTGTTACAGATGAACATGCTCCTTTAATAGTTATTGATGAATTATCAGGGAGAATTCTTCAAAGTAATGCTATTAAAAAAGAAATCTTAGATCAAACGGATGTATTATCTAACATAGCCGCTCAAAGTAACATTAAACCTATAAGTGGAGCTGATGCAGTTTCAGGGGGACAAAATATTAGGCAAATTATTGAAACTAATAGAAAACTAGCAATGGAACCTTTTGTAGCTGAAGATTCTCTTATTAATACATTAGGTCCTAACATGAAGGTATCAAACTTTAAAGATTTTAAAAAGAGTCTTCTAGAAAAAATTTGGGGCCCGGGCATGAAAGCAAGTTATTTTGAAGATCCGGACACTTTACCTCCTGTTATTCAAAAAATTATAAACACACCAGATAATCAACCTATTAGTCTATTAGATATCTGGAAACTTTATTCAACAGTTACAAATCAACTTTTTGATGCTTCTATGGCTAAAAGCATGGGTGTAGGAGGAAAAGAAGCTTACTCTAATCTTTACATGACGCAACAAGCGTTATTTGATTTTATGAAAACTAAAATGATTCCTCTTAGAACTTTAGATGATGGAACAGCTCGAACTTTAGACCAATTTTTTACTGATTATAAAGCTCAAGTAGCTGATATTTATAATAAAGGTGCTGTATTTAAAATGAATAGAGTACAGGCTGGAGGAGGATATTATACGGCTCCAGAAAAAGTAGCGGAAGAATTTTTAAAAAGTTCAGAAACTGCTAAAAATTTTAAAGTTTTAGTTGATAATGTTAGTGATCCCCTTGAACAAGCACAATTAAACAATGCTGTACGTGACGTTATTATGGATAAAATTTATAAAGCAAATATTATTAATAAAAATGGAGTTATTGATACTATTAAATTAAATAAATGGATGGAAAAAAATGATGCCTGGTTAAAATTTTGGCCTAATATAAAAGAAGGATTATTAAATTCAAAAACACTTACAGATGACGCTGCCAATAGAACTATAGCTTTAAAAACAAGAAACGAAAATATAGAAAAAAATTTTATGAGAGAAAAATTAAGACCCATTATTGATATTGTTAATAGTGAAATTCAAGCAACTGCTCAAGGAACAGCTGCCGGTTTTACAGGAGAAACACAAGATGCATTAATTTACACGGTAAATGACTTAATTAAAAAAGCATTAAAAGATCCTGTTTTAATGAAAACATTAAGAGATGCGTCTGGAACGCAATTTGGAAAGACTGATGCTAAAAATGCTTTTCGCAGTATGGTGTGGAAAAACATAGGGGATATGATTCCTTTAGAAAATGGAGCAGCGGTTAAAAAATGGATGGAAAGTGAGCCGGGAAAAGAAGTAATGAAATTAATGTATAATAATAATGAAATTAAAGCATTAAAAACTCTTGTAGATGCTTATGAAACTGTTTTTCGAGTTCCTGATCCAGCAGCTATTGCCGATATAACTCCTCCTGGCATTAAAAAAATTCAAGAACAACTTGGAACAAGTGTTCAAAGTTTTAGTTCTATCGTACGTTCATGGAAAGAAGGTCGTGTTAGTGGAAGAAATACGCTTATTTATTTAGTTTCAAGATTATTTAGCACCCAGCAAAAAAGAAAAATTCAAGCTCTTTATTTTGAAGCTTTTTCTAATCCTGATGTAGCTAATTTTTTATCTAAAGATTTATTTATTGATTACAATTTAAGTAAAGGTGGATTTGGATACTTTACAGAGTTACAAAAAAACGAAGCAACAAGGGTTTCTAACTATTTATGGAATATGGGAATAAAATTGTCAGTTGAAGACCTTATGGAACCTCCTGTTATTGTAAGTGATTCAAAAGAATATACTCTAACTGATGATGGGGTTCAAGTTAATGATTCAAATGAAGGGGCTGTACCAAATGAAAATCCAACTAAATTGGAACGTATATCACCCGACCAAAGGGAAGTTCCAGAAATACCAGAAGCTTCTTTAAATATGAATATTCCCGACGTGGTCCCTGCTTCGCAGCTCGCGAACCAAAATGAGATACAATTAGCTTCAGCCCCTATGGCTAATAATATTACACCAGAACGGTTTTCAAGTTTCTATCCATATGATACAACTGGACAGATGATTGCATCAAGGAATACTGTAACAATGGCTCAAGGAGGAATCGTTAATGCAGCTCCTAAAACACGACAAAGGGTACTATAATGGCTATTGAAGATATTATACAAATAAAAGACACAGTATCTAAAGATGGTATTATTCCTTTAGATCGAAATCAAGATGTTATGAATGCGCAAAATCAAATAGATTTTTTACGTACGCAAAAAGAAATGGGGTTATCAGAAAATGCTGTAATGGCTAAGTTAATTCAAATGTTTGTAGAAGAACCAACTCGATTTACACAAGAATTTGGTAAAGAATCAGCGGAGGCTATTAGAGAATTTTTAGGATTTGAAACACAAGAAGATATGGAAAAAAAGGGATACGTGTTTGACGACAATAGTGCTGAGATTATTGGACAAAACATTGATTACACAGTGAAAAATCCAGAAGACAGCGCCATTGGAACAATAACCACGGAGCAGTCAGAAAAAATTAGAATTTTAACTCCAGAACAAATAGAAGCAATGGGATTACCACAAGGTAACTATTCTCAGAATATGACTACGGGAGAAATTGAACTTATTGAGGAAGAAACAAGTAAATCTGCAGACGGAGAAACTACAAGACGATTAACTTTAGAGGAAATACAAGATCGCGGCTTGCCTTATACAGATGGTCAAATTTATATTTTAGATATTGAAACAGGAGAAATTACAAGAAAAGAACCTAAAGGAATTGAAAAAATAATTTTAGATGTAATGGATTGGTTTAAGTATGGAAGAACAGATCCGGAAAACCGTGATTACAAATAATCATGGCAGAGGAAAACGAAGATATTCTTAGTAAAAAAGATTGGTATAAAGCCAAAGGTAATCCTACCAAACATAAATTGGCTAATGAAGTAGATCGTCTTACTGAAAAATACGCTGCTAAAGGAAAAGATTTTACAACCACATCACAATATAAACACCTTCAAGATTATTTAGATGGTGTTCCTGCTGTTAGAGGAGGAAATTTAGGCCGTCGTGATGACACTTACGGAGGAAATTTTATTTTAAATCAAAACGATCCAGCAGCTATAGAAGCAGAAAGAGAAAGACAAAATGTTATAAACTTATTAAGTGGCGTTGGAAGTTTAGATGGTGCTGAAGTTGCAACTATGAATCAAAAAGATAAAGTTAATTTTTTAAAAAATTTAAACGCTCAAAATTTACGTTTAGGATTAACGGGAGATCAATATTTTAATTTTAGACAACAACTTTACAATGCAGATATAGGAGCTTATCAACAAGCTTTTCCTTGGTCAAGTGGTCATAGATTAGGACAAATAATGGAAAATGTATTACTTCCTTATCCTATTAAAATGGGCGCTTCAGCTTTAAAACAAGTAGCAGAACCTGTTTATGGAGGCATTTTAGAAGCGGGGGGAGATGCTTTAGATTTTAGTGGAAATATGGTAGAACAAGCTACAAAACCAGTAGATTGGCTAGCTAGGGAAATAGAAAAACTACGTCTTAAATTGGAGAGATAAATGAGTTTTACTGTAAAAGATAGTGTATGGTTAGTTGGTGTTATTTTAGCCTTGGGAATAACTTGGGGAATGACAAGTCAACGCGTAAATGCATTAGAAAAAGATATGGATAGAATGGAATCAGCGTTAATGACGTTTACAAAAATTGAATCGCGGATCGCGGTCATTGAAGTTGAAATTAAAAATATTAATAAAAAACTTGATACAATGAAAGGTGAATAAAATGGCGGACTATAAAAATTTAGAAGCACGTATTAAGGTTCATGAAGGTTTTCGTAATACCGTTTATCTGGATACCCTGAAAAATAAAACTATTGGGTGGGGCCACCTTTGTACCAAAGATGAAATTTGGGACGAAAATAAAGAATATTCGGAAGAAGAATTACACCGCGTTTTTATTACAGATCTTAATCGAGCTATTGATGGAGCAAATAAACTTTGCCATGATATAGAATTACCACCTTTAGCTAAAGAAATTATTATTGAAATGGTGTTTCAGCTTGGAGCTGGGGGTGTGTCGAAGTTCCGCAATATGTGGAAATTTTTACGAGAAGGGAAATTTTTTGATGCAAGTTGCGAGATGCTGGACTCGAGATGGGCGAAGCAGACCCCAAATCGGGCACATGAATTAAGTGAATTAATGAAAGGATTGGCATAATGGCTAAACGTGGACTCTATGCAAACATACATGCTAAAAGAAAAAGAATAAAAGCTGGTAGTAAAGAAAAAATGAGGAAGCCTGGAAGCAAAGGTGCACCAACAGCTAAAGCTTTTAGAAAAAGTGCAAAAACAGCGAGGAAATAATGTTACCAAAACAAAGAAAAAAAATCAAAAAAATAGCTAAAGGATTAGCCAAAGCTTCTAAAATGCATGGACAACAATCAAAAGTTTTAAAAAAAATAATAAAAAAGAAAAAGAAAAATGGCTAAAACACCAGCATGGCAAAGAAAAGAAGGAAAAAGTAAATCTGGAGGTTTAAATGCCAAAGGTATTGCTTCTTATCGTGCAGCTAATCCTGGATCTAAATTAAAAAAAGCTGTTACTGGAAAAGTTAAAAAAGGTTCTAAAGCCGCTAAACGTCGTAAAAGTTTTTGTGCTCGTATGGGAGGAGTTAAAGGTCCAATGAAAGATAAAAAAGGAAGACCAACACGTAAAGCTTTGGCTTTAAGAAAATGGAAATGTTAACATGAAATTAAGCGATAACACAAGTGTAGCTATGCCCGTTCGAAATCTGCTGAGTATTATAGCAGCGGTAGCACTGGGTGTTTGGGCATATTTTGGAGTGGTTTCACGTATTACAACCATAGAAACTTCTTTAATTTTAGCTGAAAAAGATTTAGAAAAGAATACCGAGTTTCGTATAAAATGGCCTCGTGGTGAAATGGGTCAACTGCCCGCCGATAATGAGCAGTACATGCTACTGGAGTTCATGGCAGAACAGGTTGAGTCTATGCAAAAGGAGATGGAGTCTATGATGAGTAATACGGTTAATATAAATTTTTTAAAAGATCAGGTAAGTAAGTTACAAGAAGATGTTGAAAAATTAAAAGATAGAGTAAGGGAAAATAAAAATGGTAATTGAGTATGTATTTAGTTTATGCATGTTTATCAACGGGTCGTTGGACGGGCATATGATTACAGATAACTTATCTCATTGTTTAAAAGCAAAAAGAGAAGCTGAAAGAAATTTAGCAGAGAACAGAACAAATCGTATTCGTTATGAGTGCGGTCGTGTAAAAGCAGAACTTAGACCAGATGCGGAAGGTAACATGAAAATATATAAAATTATTGAAGATAAGTACGGCGAGTAATGGAACCTGTAACAATAGCATATATATTTTTTGGAACTTTGTGGGTAGTAGGAGTTTTAACTTACCTTTAATTAAAATTCTCTTGGCTTTTCCATATTAGGAATAGGTAATTTTTCTTCATCTCTTGCTAATGTAGGAATCCACCACACATAAACTTGTTTATTGTCTACTCGTTTTTGAGAATCTCCTCCATTCATATCCTCTTTAATAACATCAATCATTCTCGTTTTACTAAAATTATGAAAATTTCTACGACGTAAAAATCCTTCTAAAGAATTAAGTCTAAAATAAGTTCTACCTTCTTTTTCATCCGTATAAGCTTTATTCATTTTTATATCACCAATTTCATCCCCATCACCTTGTTCTAAAATAAAATCTTCTAAATGGGCTTTAAATCTTCCACGTTTAGTCATAGAAGCGTCTACTTGTTCGACCGTGCAATTAGCTAAAAGATCTATAACATGTAATCTCCAATTCTTTTTTCCTTTTGGTACAGGCCATATGTTGGCTTGTTCAATGCAAGCCTCATGAAATTTCATTTCATTATGTAACTCTTGAGTTGTTAAAGTAATACGTTTAGCATCTACATTTAAAAAATAAATAGATTCTCCATCACTTTGAATTTTAGTTAAATCACTAATTTTGCTATCTCCTTCTCCCCCAATACCAAAAGGTCGTTGAGAACAAACTGTGCTAACACAATGTTGACACATAGGTTGATCTTTACATTTATATTGATAATCAGTTTTTTCATGTTGACTAACTGTTTTAGTAACTTGTTGTAATCCTAAAGGTCTACTAATATGTGTGTGATTAAATTCTGAAATCTTATCTTGCCATCCCTCAGGATATTTCTTTTTTGCGTAAACAGCAAATTGATAAAGAACATTGTCTCTTCCACCCTCTTCAATTCCTTTTTCAACTAAAGTTTCTAAACAAGGAGGACCATCAGAAAATTCTGAATCTTTATTTTCTTTCTCTATTTTAAAAGATAAGAGATCATTTTTTGAAATTGATTTCTCAACATGTAAAGAAATAAACTCATCCAATGTAGCAGCAGAGCCATCAGCGTTAAAAGCATAACGATTAGTGTTATTACCATTATGATAAGGAAGATTAAGAAAATTTCCAGTATCGCCCCGATCAGCTCTAATTTCAATTTGTTTTGGAAAAATTTCACAATCCGCATAACCTAATTCTCCTGCCCATTCCATAAGAGTGTTTCTCATAAGAGAAGCTAAAATCCACTCTTTTGTAAATAAAAATAAATGAGCCCCTCCACTTTTTGAACGACATACTACTAAAGGTAAATTTAATTTTTGTATATTCTTTATTATTTTTTTATGGTCTAAAGGATAAGTATCTACATCAATACAACCCCACTTACATGTTGAATCATCTGTAATAGGTATTATTCCAAGGGCAGGTTCTTCACCCTCTAAATGTTTCATCCATAAGGAATCGTGAACCGTTTCTTTTTTTATAAAAGCCTGTCCTCCTAATTTTCCATTAGATTTAGGATCACCACTTTTATATTGACCATAAGCACGGTCAAGTCCCTCAAATATATTTTTTAATTTCTCCCACATATCTTTCATAATAGGGCGACCCAAAAGGGTCACCCAGTTTAATTAAAAGCCTACGGCTTTACGTTCATTGTCTTCCCCCTCAATTTCTTCAGGAACAGCTATTTTTTCACCTTTAGTAACACTATCAGCGAACTCTTTTGCCATATTGAAAAGATTTCTGTTTTCCAACATTTTTTCTTTTTCAATTTCTATCCCAAACCATTTACCAAAGTCATTGCCTTCTTCAATCGTTGTTAAACGATAGAGATGACTATAACTTGGTGGAGTAAAAGGTCCATTAGCACCTTGCAGTTTAATGTTCAACATCATTGAATTCCACTTCCTACTCTTTTTTAATTGAGTAGATTTAAGCGTAATTAAAGCTGGTTGACCTATGCCCTGCTTTTCGTCTTCAACTACAATGACAAAATGATTAGCAGCAGTTTCAACATAATTACCATTAGATAATCTATCTTTTCTCTGCTCATCACGAGTTGTCTTACTTAGTATATCGCTATTAGCGTCATACACAGCAACAGGAGAACCAGTTCCCTGACCTCTATCTTGCCATTCTACATATTGACGTTGATATGCTACAGGAAGAATAAGGATACCTTTAGAGCCTTCATAGACTTTATTATTAACTGTATCCAGGATCATTCCTGCTTTAGCACCATCCACGGTATCTAAATCTGGACTCATCTTTTGAAGAATCTTTAGACGTGGTGTTGCTAAGTCTTCTTGTGAAACGGTTTCAAGACCAGCTTTCGCCACAGACTCAAAATCGTTTGCTCCAATAGTCGCTGGAAGAGGATTATCCTTCTTCGCAGGGGCTTTGGAGGCTTTTCTTTTCTTGACTACCATATTGCCTCCTAACGGTTGTCGTATTATCTTATTGTCGTATTTTCACTTTTTTGCGTATGAATACGCCAAATTCATCAGGTACAGCATTACCACTACGAATGCGTTCTCCAACGAATGCTTTTAAAGTTTGCGGGTGAATTTTCTGCGAGTGATCCACAGGCAAACCTTGTCCTTCTAACTGTGACTTTAGATCTAGAGCACCATCATTCTCTCCACGACCAAAAGCTACAGAAACTTCATTTTTAATTATATCATCTAATCCTTTTTCTTTCAGCCAATTAAAACAAAAATCTTTATTAGCCTGAGTTATACTAGCATGATAACTTTCTGTAATCTCTATTTTTTGACCATCTTTTAATTTTAAAGAAGTCAAATTATTTTCTTCCATTACCGCAGGGATTTCTTCATTTTCTAATTTGAATTCTCTTTGCGATAATTCTTTTTTCTTTTCTTCTAGTTGTGCCAAGTCCGCTCTTACTTCTACAAGTTCAGAACACTTTTGGCCTAAAGATGATAAAGCATCATCTCCAACTTTACCTAAATGGTCAACTACTTGTTGTTCCATTTCTTGCATTAAATTTCTAGCCATCTAAATTTCTCCTTTGTTGTATAGATCAAATTCTATAGGGTAGTATGTAGCCTCAATCTTATCCCACTTCAAGCATTTATATCGCCCTCGATTAAAATCGGAAGCAATAGAACATGCTAAACCAATAGCTGCAGGATCTCCAATAAGTAACAAATAGTCTTCATCACAAAAATCTTTTAACTTTGTCTTCAACTTTCTTACAGTTGGAGCTGCGCTTAAAACAATTTGTGATCCTTCAGGAAGCAACAACTTTAATTCACCAAATTCTTTGGCACTTAAAATATTTCTTCCTTTAACTTCTTGCACTACATAAACTGCCATATTTCTTTTCTTTCTAATATATTTATTACTAATAATCTATTGCAATAAATTTTGCAATCATTTATATGGGATAAATAGAAATTAAGAAAATAATGAAGTATAAATTTAAAACGAAGCCTTTTAGGCATCAAATGGATATATTAAAAAACTCTTGGAATAAGGAGAATTATGCCATTTTTGCTGATATGGGAACAGGAAAATCTAAGGTTATTATTGATAATATAGCCATTCTTCATGATAAAGGAAAAATTAATGGGGCTCTCATTGTAGCTCCTAAAAGTATTATAGGAAACTGGGCAAAAGGAGAAATACCTACTCATATGCCGGAGCACGTAGCATATCATACTGTTCTTTGGTCTCCTTCTACTACTAAAAAACAAGAAGAATTACTTAAACCTCTTTCTTTAATAACTGAAGATTTAATTATTTTTGTTATTAATGTTGAAGCTTTAAGTACTTCACGAGGTGTAGAAGTTGTAAATAAATTTTTATTAACTCATCAGACTTTTATGGCTATTGATGAATCTACTACTATTAAAAATCCTAAAGCTATTCGTACTAAACATATTATTAATATGAAAGATCAGGCTAAGTATAGACGAATTATGACAGGAATGCCTGTTACCAAAACTCCTCTAGACTTATACTCACAATGTTATTTTTTAGATCCTTATCTTTTAAATTTTTCATCTTATTATGCTTTTAAAGCACGATATACCGTTACACGAAAAGTTCATTTACCAGGTCGTCATTCTTTTGATCAAGTTTTAAAATACATTAGACTTGATGAATTAAACTCTACATTAGAAAAGTTTTCTACAAGAGTTCTTAAATCTGATTGCTTAGATTTACCTGAAAAAATTTATTTAAAACGTCATGTTCAGCTTACGCCTGAACAACAAAAAGCTTACCTAGAAATGAAAAAGTATGGGGTAAGTTTATTGGATAAAGGTCAAACAATGTCTGCTGTTAATGCTTTATCTCAACTTATTAGATTACATCAAATTACATGTGGTCATGTTAAAACAGATGATAACCAAACCAGGACTATTAAAAATAATAGAATTGATGAATTATTATCTGTGTTAGAAGAAACAAATGATGAAAAAGTTATTATATGGGCTGTTTATAGATATGATATTCAAGAAATAGAAAGACAACTTAAAAAAAAATATGGAGTTGAAAGTGTGGCTACATTTTATGGCGACACTAAGTCAGAAACTAGACAAGAAATTGTTGATCATTTTCAAGATAAAGATTCTTCATTAAGATTTTTTATTGCTAATCCTCAGACAGGGGGTTATGGCTTAACTTTAACGGCTAGTCATACAGTTATTTATTATAGCAATAGTTATGACTTGGAAATTAGAATGCAATCCGAGGACCGCGCCCATAGGATTAGTCAAACAGAAAAGGTTACATATATAGATTTAATAGCTGAAAAAACTGTTGATGAAAAAATTGTAAAAAGTTTGCGTAATAAAATTAATTTAGCGACGGAAGTATTAGGAGAGGAGATGAAACAATGGCTCGTGTAGCAGGAACACCAAATGGTTTAACAAAAAGAAAAGACAACGTAGAAGTAACTTATACTAAAAGAAATTGCCTTAATTGTCGCAAAGAATTTGACAGTTGGGGAGCTGGAAATAGAATTTGTAATAAATGTAAGACTTCTGATATTTATAAAAGTTATAGCAACTCAACGAATGTGAGGTTTTAATGGTTAAAAAATCTTTAGAAGAAAAATTAATTCGTAAAAAAATTGAATTAGACAAAAAAGCTTTAAGAGAACCTCGTACTCCCCAGGAATATAAAATAAGAAACGATTGGGAACGAGTAAGAAAAATTTTAAGTAAAAGATATGATAGGATAGATTAATGAAAATAAATAAAAAATATAAATACAAAGACTTTAAAAGAATAGATGGAGCAGAACGTTTTTATAGTTTTGGAGCGCTTAAAGTTCCTTCAGTAACAACTATCCTTAAAAAAACTCAGCCTAAAGAAAAACAAGATTCTTTAAAAAAATGGAGAGAAAGAGTAGGAGAAGAGGAAGCTGAAAAGATAAGAGATAATGCTGCAGCTGTAGGAACTGCTCTTCATAAATGTTTAGAGAAATATATTTTAGAAAAAGGAAATTTAAAATATTTTGATGACACTCCAGTTGGAAGACAGGCTAGAGAAATGGCAAACATTATTATTGGAAGATCTTTTTTTAACATAGATGAAGTATGGGGTTGTGAAGTTCATTTAGCAGGAGAAAATTATGCAGGGACCACAGATGCTGTTGGAATATTTGATGGTGAACCTGCTATAATTGATTTTAAACAAACTAATAAACCTAAAAAAGAAGAATGGATTGAAGATTATTATCTGCAGCTGTCGGCTTATGCTATGGCGCATAATTATATGTTTAGCACAAACATTAGCCAAGGCTATATTTTAATGTGTAGTCGTGATGGATATTTTCAACAATTTCATCTTACACCAGAAATGTTTCCTACTTATTGTGAAAAATGGAATAAACGCTTGGAGGCTTATTATGCGTAGTTACGTAGTATATGGAAAAAAATATCCTTGGATTCCTTCTTTTTATAGAAGTGACTACAATTGCGTGGATGCTTCTACTATTTTAGAGGCAGTGAAAAAATATAATGAAAAACCCAATAATGAATATTATGCATATTCAGCCCGTTGCATTATGTGGAGCGAATCTTGGCATCTCGACGAGAGGGATTTTAAACGTATGAAAACAACTAGTTATTGGAAAAAGAAAAAAGAAATGGAAGAATTAGAAGAAGATAATCCTCATCTTAATTTTTCTTCTTGGAAAAACAAAGAAGCAATTTTAAAAAATTCTCAACCCATAGAAATTTTACAACAACGTTTTTATATTTATTTTTTAATTCGAGAAAATGAAATAGTTTATATTGGAGAAACTCATAATTTTATTACCCGATTTAAAACTCATCAAAAGGAAAAGAAAATAAAATTTGATCGCTATTATCTTCAACCTTTTGAATGTACAAAGAAAGAAATTAAACTAATAGAAAGTGAATTAATTTTACATCATAAACCTTATTATAACGAAAAGTTAAAATGATTAAGTTTATTTTTGGTCCTCCAGGAACAGGTAAAACAACTACACTTCTTAATATTGTTAATGAAGAATTATCTCAGGGAACATTACCTAATGAAATAGGTTATTTTTCTTTTACTCAAAAAGCAGCAAAGGAAGCAATTAACAGAGCTGTAAAAAAATTTAATAAGAAACATAAAGATTTTCCTTACTTTAAAACACTACATGCTTTAGCTCGTTTTTGTTTACACTTGGATAAAACTTCTATTTTACAAGATGAAGATTATGAAGAATTTTCTGATTTAATTGGAATGCATATTTATAATCCTACTTCTTCTTTAGAAGAATTTGGGGCTACATTACATGATAATGAATATCTTTCTCTTATTGATCGTTACAGAGTTAAACAAACTTCTCTTGAAGAAGAGTTTAAAAAACATGGTCACTTAGATGGAGGATGGCAAAAATTAGATAAACTGGATAGGGGATTTAAAGAATTTAAAAGAGCTCGGACCTTATTTGATTTTACGGATATGCTTGAGGGATTAATTATGGAAGAGGATAAAATTCCTTCTTTTAAAGTTCTTATTATTGATGAGGCACAAGACTTAAGTTTTCTTCAATGGAAGTTGGTAGATAAATTAATTGAACGTTCAGAAAAAGTTTATATTGCAGGTGATGATGACCAGGCTATTTATCAATGGGCAGGAGCGGATGTTAATGCTTTATTATCTCGTGCTAACAGAGAGGGAAGTATTAAAGATGTTTTAAAACAATCTTATCGTATTCCAGCTTCAGTTCATCCTTATGCTATTTCTCTTATTAATAGAAATAAAAATAGAGAACCTAAGATCTGGAATCCTTGCAAAGAAAAAGGATTAATAAAATTTCCTAATTATAAGGACCTATCTTTATTTAAAGAGGGTCAATGGTTGTTATTGGCACCTACAGGTTATCACTTAGATAAAATGTGTAGTGACATGAGAAATCAAGGAATTTATTTTAAAAGAAAAGGTTTCTTTTCTGTCTCTCAAGAATCTATTGATGCTATGTTTGCTTGGCAAAAACTTCAACAAGGAGAGAGATTATTTTTAGATGAAGTTAAACTTATATATAAATATATTAGTTCTAAAACAGGACTAAAATGGGGTGCTAAAAAACTTTTAGGAGTCACAGAGGACGAAACTTTAACTTATGAAGATTTAAAAGGTCAACACGGCTTACTTATTTCGATTGAAACACCGTGGCACGCGGCTCTGGATCGAATGAGTGAAAGAGAACAACGCATGATTAATTCATTATTAAAGAAAAAAGAAGATCTTAAAAAACCCCCAAGAATAACCGTTTCTACGATTCATGGAGCAAAGGGTGGCGAAGCTGACAATGTTATGTTATTAACGGATATATCAAGAAAGGGATTAGAAGAATATTATAAAAACAGTGAAGAAATGAGAAGAGTTTTTTACACAGCAATGACAAGAGCAAAAAAACAATTACATGTTGTGGCACCTGAAACAGAAATAGAATTTGGAGAAATACGTTATGACCATCAAAAGCGCCAAAGATAAACAAGTCAAAGGTCATCATTACAAGGACTGTAGAATTCAGCCTATTGATTATATTGTTGATAATGGTCTTGGTTGGTGTGAAGGAAACATTGTGAAGTATGTAACGAGACACAATAAAAAAGGAGAAGGAAGAAAAGACATTGAAAAAGTAATTCATTACGCAGAACTTTTATTGGAGAAACATTATGGAAAACGTTGAATGGCTACCTCCTGAAAGAATTCCAGATCTTTCAGATGCAAAAGAAATAGCAATAGATTTAGAAACTCATGATCCTGGAATTAAAACTAAAGGACCAGGATGGGCTCGTAACGAGGGAAAAGTTATTGGCGTTGCCGTAGCTGTTGAAGGATGGAAAGGATATTTTCCTGTGGCTCACGAAGGTGGTGGAAATTTTGATGAAAATTTTTTTAAAAAATCTTTAAAAAAAATATTAGATCTTCCGTGTGATAAAGTGTTTCACAATTCATCTTATGATGTGGGTTGGTTACGACAATGGGGTTTAGAAACTAAAGGTCGTATTATTGACACAATGATTGCAGCGCCTTTAATTGATGAAAATAGAACTTCTCAAGGAAAAAATTATAGTCTTAATGATTTAGCTAAAGAATATTTAGGAGAACGGAAAAAAGAAGATGAACTATATTCAAAAGCATTAGAACACGGTGTGGACCCAAAAGGGGAAATGCATTTATTACCAGCCATGGTAGTAGGACCGTATGCAGAAAAAGACGCAGAGTTAACATTAAAATTATGGAATGTATTTAAACCAGAAATTATAAAACAAGAACTACATAATATATTTAATTTAGAAACGGATCTTCTTCCTCTTCTTATTGATATAAAATGGAAGGGAGTAAGAGTAGATTTAGAAAAAGCAGATCAAATAAAAAAAGATTTAGCTAAAAAAGAAAAGTCTATTTTACAAAAAATAAAAAAAGATACAGGAGTAAATGTAGAAATTTGGGCAGCTTCTAGTGTAGCCAAAGCTTTTGATTCCGTAGGATTAAGTTATTCTCGTACAGAAAAAACTAATGCACCAAGTTTTCATAAACAATTTTTAGTTAATCATTCTCATGATTTACCAAAGATGATTGTAAACGCCAGGGAGATTAATAAAGCAAGAACAACTTTTATTGATTCTATTTTAAGACATGAACATAAAGGAAGGATACATGCTGATATTAATCAATTAAAAACTGAAACAGGTGGAACGGTTTCTGGAAGACTTTCTATGCAACATCCTAATTTACAACAGATCCCGGCCCGTCATCCAGAACTTGGTCCTCTTATTAGAAGTATTTTTATTCCTGATGAAAATTGTACTTGGGGAAGTTTTGATTACTCTCAACAAGAACCAAGAATATTATTACACTTTGCTGCAGGTATTAACGGGGGAAAAGGTTTGAGGGGAACTCAAGAATTAGTAGATCGTTATCATCAAGAAGACCCAGACTTTCATCAAGCTGTAGCAGACATTGCTGGCATTGATAGAAAAACAGCTAAAACAATTAATTTAGGTTTGTCTTATGGAATGGGTAAACTTAAATTAGGAAATGAATTAGGATTAAACAAAGAAGAAACAGATGTTTTATTTAAAAAATATCATGCGCAAGTTCCTTTTTTAAAAAAATTAACTGAAGAGGCTATGCACTGGGCAAATAGTAGTGGGTACTTAAGAACTTTAGAAGGACGTAGATGTCGTTTTGATTTATGGCAACCAGCAACTTTTGATTTACAAAAACCTCTTCCTTATAAAGAAGCACACCAGGAATATGTATTGACTCAGAGAAAAGGACTTAAGAGAGCTTTTACTTACAAAGCGCTTAATAGATTAATTCAAGGAAGTGCTGCTGATCAAACAAAAAAAGCAATGTTAGCACTTAAAAATGCAGGGATAATTCCTCAAATTCAAGTACATGATGAATTAAATTTATCTATTCCTTTAGATAATAAGGAAGAAGTAATTAAAATAGTTAAAGATTTAATGGAAAATTGTATGGAATTAAGAATTCCCTCTAAAGTTGAACCAAAATTAGGAGATTCATGGGGTTATCTAACGAAGCACACGCCTACGCGGCAGGATTAATAGACGGAGAAGGCTATGTGGCTGTTGTCAATAGATCTGATAGGAGAGCTGGAGTACCTGTTATTTGCGTAGAAATGACTTCTTATGAGGTTATTACCTATCTTCGGGACACTTTTAACCTTGGAGCCATTCACAGGTGTAAAAAACGTCAAAAACACCATAAACAATCTTGGAAGTGGCAAGTTAAATATCGTCAGGCTCATAGTGTGGCTAGAAAAATTTACCCTTATTCCATAGAAAAAAAGGATAAAATATACTGTATTTTGCAATATTATCCTGAAAATGCTTGATTTTTAAACTTATATATCCTATATAATCCCATCAGAAATGAGAGGTTAATATGACTGATACAACTAAATATAAATCAGTAGCTGTGAAAATAGATACTCACAAGTTACTGAAAGAAATTGGCGGTAAAGACTTTAGATCGGTTTCTGGAGTTATAGAATGGTTAGCCGCTGAAGAAACAAAACGGAGAAAGAAGAGGAAAAAATGAGTACGGCACAAGAAAGTCCATATGGAATAGTAAAAAGAACATGGGATGTAGAAAGAAAGGCTAAAGAAATTAAATCAGCTTTAGAAACTCTTATAGCTGCAGCTCATGGGAAAAATGCTGAAGATGTGGATGAGGCTACAAAAATTGTAGAAAAAAATTTAATAAAAGATAACAAAATCGTTGATATAATGATTGCGGCATCAGATTGGAGGGCAAGAAATGACTAAACAAATAAAGTTTAAAAATTTATTTGTGTATGGCACATTAAAAGAAAAAGGTGCTTTACATGATCATTGGCTTAAAGATCAAACATTTATGGGTACTTATTACACAGAACCTAATTACTTTATGTTTGATTATGGGCCTTTTCCTATAGTTTTTCCTGTTAAAAAAGGAACGGGTCAAACTATTGAAGGGGAAATTTTTGAAGTAGAAAGTAAGGTTTTTGACCGTGTTTCTGCAATGGAAGAAGGAGCTGGTTATGAAGTTAACCAAGATGTTTTTCTTTCTAAAGGAGGAGCAATACACCGTATGGCTTCAATTTATGTATATCCTGCTAAATTTCTTAAATTTGATGGAGAAATCAAAAAAGGAATTGTAAGCTGGAATAATGGCACCGTGTCATTGTAATTTTATGAGATATACGATATAGTGCGACACGACATAAAATAGGAGGTCTGTAATGGCTGACGTAACTAAAATCGTGTCGCACGTATTAAATGTACCAGGAGAAGAAAACGTATTAGTTAATTATACGGATGGTACAGAAATAAAATTTTCTTTAAAAGAATGGCAACAAATTATAAGTAAAGGTAAAGAAGCTTTAGCTTTTATTTCATGCGACGAAGATTATAAAAATTTATTAGCTCACGATAAAAAATATTAAGCGCTGCAAGCTTCGCATTCCTCATCAAGAATAGTATCTTTATCTTCTAGAACAATTTGATTTATATTAGTTCCAGGAGGAAGATCATTAACCATTTCTACTTTTATTTGATTAAGTGATTTTTCCGATTCTCCATAAGATTTTTTCCCCCATCCTTTTTTCTCCGTAGTAGGTGGAACTGGTGGTTGAAAAATTTCTGATTTTTTTTCTTCAGATGAAAACAAGGCTAATTTATATTTTTCTTCTAATACTTTTACTCGGTTGGCTAAGTAAGCGGTTGCTCTTAAAGCGTCTTCATATTTTTTACGGGATACACAGTCACAACTCTCACCGCATTTACACTTGTTTTCCATTTTTTCTCCTTTGATTGTAATTTTGGGTGAGAATTAATTTAAACATGTCCACCAAATATATCAAGAAAACAATTTTAAATATTTTGCTTGACAACCAATTCTTCGCGTTTTGTGATCCAAGGTCTAGGAATAATAATCCCTCTACCAGCATTTTCATCATGCACATCCAAACAACCAATAAGAGTTATTTTTTCATTTGTTTCTTCTAACACCCATCCTACACTTTCAACCGCTAATAAAGTTTTTTCTTTAATCTCCGGAATAGTGTGCCACCCTGTATCAATATCGGTAGCGTCTAACCAAGTTATTTTGACAAGTGGAAAGTTCATTTTTTTACAATTCCTACATTAAAATTAACAGCAACAGAAATTCTATTCTTCTCACTTTTATTTAAAGCAACTCTATGTGGAAGCCATGCAGGGAAAAGTAATAAGTCATGATCCTGAGGAATAAGTTCAATATTTTGTGCATTCATATAATTTGGTTCGCCTATTAAAGGATGATACTGTACTGCTCCTGGTCTTGGATCACAAAAAATAATTGGGCCTTGTTCGGCTCCGTATGTTTCAACGTAATACACAGCTGATAAAACACAGTTACCATGCACATGAGTATTATTAGATCCTCCAGGAGGATTAACATTGGCCCACGCACCGCCTTCTGAAAAAAATTTTCTATCTTCCAGCTTCCATCCCATTGCTTTTGCAAAAATAGGAGCAAAATCTTTTGCAATAATATTTGTTAATTTTTTTAATTTTCCTTTGTGTGTTGGTCTAGAATGCCAACCACCCATATTAGATTTAATAACACCTGGATCTTGGTCCATCCATTTTAAAATTTCTTGTCTAACTTCATCATTAATAGATTTATATTTTTCTTTTAAATTAAAATGCATTGCCAGGGTGGCAAACATTAATTGCCCATTCATTTTAGGTTTAGGCTCCAGAACTACCTCCTGTTGGAAATGCTTTTACATTAAAAGAAATACAACGTCTTTCTCCTTTACCACGAAATGGCATTACCGAATGACCAAGCCAAGCTGGAAACAAATACATATGCCCTACTTCAGGAAGTTTATTTTGTGTCATTCCAAAACGAAGTGACATAGCATCATATTCCCTGTTGTTATGAAAGGTTAACCATCCATCTGGTTCGGATTCTTTTTTAATTTGTGGAGGAACGCGTAAATAAATTATGCCGGAAAGAGTGCCACTATGAGTGTGAACAGGGTTGTAATCTCCAGCGTACTGAGATACAATCCAGCCTTTTTGAAAAGTTAAATCAAAAGTTTTCCACATATTTATAGCTCTACCATCAAGTAAAGCACTTCCTTCAATGTAACCTTTACATGCTTCTAAAATTCCTGTTTCGACAAATTTTTTAAAATATCCTTGTCTAGGAACAGCAATCTGCTGCCCTTCATGAATTTTTCCTGCTAACTGTCCTGAGTGATCTTCTTTGTCTTCAGCGTGTAGAAGTTCGGTTGTTATCATATCCAGTTGAACAATCACATCTTCTGGTAAAACAATGTGACAGATAGGAAGAGGAAATAAATATTCTATCTTCGCTTGGACTGTAGTCTCATCCGTCTTATCTTGAGCCATTCAAACCTCCTTCCAATTAAAAAACCTAAAGCAAAAACTGCTCCGATTGCTATAATATGCCAAAAAATCATGTTATTGGTGTCCTCCATTTTTTTGTTATGTTCTTATCTTGAGTAGGCATTATCCATGAAGGAAATGCATTCGAAGATAAAAGTAAGGGCTCGTCCCCCATCTCTTGTGCATAACGTGATAATCCTTTTTTCACTCCTATTTCTGCAAAATCATCTCCTGTTATAATCCCTGCTGGTTTTAATTTTTTTCTCCAGGCTTTTATATCTTGATACACATTTTCTTCATCATGTGCTGCATCAATCATCACAAAATCAAGAGATCCATCTTTATAATCTTTGGCAGCTTCCACAGATGTTTTGCGTACTATGTTAATAATATGTTTTACGGGTTTAATATTTTTTAAAAATTGTCCGTACAAATCTTCTTTTTTTAAATTAGATAGTTGATAATAAACATTTTCATCTATCTTCCCTTCTTGAAATTTTTTTTCTATCTCTTCTTTGGATAAATTATGTTCCCACGATCCTTCCCAGGTATCCACGCAATCAAATCGTATTTTCTTTCCCGTGTTATGAATGTTTGTTGCCATGTAAGCTGAACTTCTTCCTTTCCATGATCCTACTTCCACAAAGTGAGCACCATCTTCAAACCAGGCTAAAGCTCTATCATAAACATCAGCATAATTAAACCATCCTTGAATATTAAAATAAAAATGATTTATTTTTTGTTGATTGTCCACGGTATTCCCTTCTCTTCCATTTCTTTAATAGCATCCTTTAAATCATCATTTTTTCTGAGTAAAGATATTGTTTTAATTTGTTCTTGGAAGTTTCCTGTAAATTTAGCCCCTCCTTCGTGACGCATGTTTGCTGTACATAATGCCCAAATCTCTCGGCCCACGGCCCGTACCCGTTCACAAAACGCGAAATCTTCGCCAAGTCTGTGTCCTGATGGGAGGGTTAGGACATCAAAAAAACCGAAAAGGTTTTTAGTTTTGTGAACATCAAGGTAGGGCTTTACCCTTTGCGGATATGGTGCTGTAACTAAGGAGGAAAATACTTCACGGTTAATCAGCATCATTCCCGTTGGAGCTCTTTTTACACGGAGAAAACCTTCCTTATCAGGAAGGAGATTGTTAGTGCCCCAATTTCCAGCTGATTCATCCCCACCACTTTTGCTATCTTCAAAGACAACATTGTAGGTTAAACCAGCTGTTGAATAATCCGCTTCGGGATCCTGTGTAATTCTAAATTCCTGCCACGCCCAGTCGATTGATTTATTCGGGTAGGGCGCGACAGCGACATCCTTGTCCGCTTTTAAAAGCTTCTCCAGGGTTTCCACTCCAAAGGCAACGTCAGCGTCGACGAAAAGTAAATGAGAATAATTGGCGTTGTCATTAAGGAATTCTGCTACACATTTATTTCTCGCTTCTGTAATGATAGCATTGTTACCCAACCAGTAAAAACGTAAAGGAATATTGTTGGTCGCAGCCCACGACTGTACATTGATCATGGACTGCATAAAGTCTACAGTGACAAGGTTCCCAAAACAAGGAGCTGTTATGAAAAGTGAATGAGGAGAAATAGAATCAGGCTTCTTCCGTAATTGGTTTAACCCTTTTGTCGACATTAGCCCTCCTATATTTCTTTTTATTCTTTACTACTCT
>MDTE01173114.1_pt1 | contig 59335 bp, 59 predicted proteins | sample 811231 | NCBI WGS metagenome assembly MDTE01 (sample SAMN05326651, study PRJNA326480) | marine metagenome | isolation source: seawater | place: Indian Ocean: Red Sea | collected 2010
CATCAGAATATGCAGACGCTGATATTAATAAACCAGCTAGAGCTATAGCCCCAACACCAACAATTCGACTCATTATTCAAATCACCCAAAATTCTGTGTTATGCGTCATCAAAAGTGTGACATTAGTAAAAAATTTATAATCTATAACATCTTTATTGAGAATGCAAATGAGAAGCATTCGCAATAAAGATGTTATATCTATCAGAAAAAAAAATGAATATCAAGCCCAGTAAATAATAGAAAAAAAATTTTAATGGGTTATTAATTGTTTTCTGAAAAAAATACCAAGGACAGCATTTGTTTAAATCATATAGAATTCTTATTTTCTTTATATTGCTCTTAGGTCTTCCTATTTTTAGCAAAAGCTCAATCGTTTACTCAGACCAGCTCTGCAATAGAATTGATTGCACTGAAGTCAGCCGTACATGGGAATCAGCTAGAACATATATTCAACATAAGGGTTCTATAAAGAAACTATCAATTTCAGAGCTTTCAAAGCTGATGGAAGGTTCTCATGCAAAACCACTTCCATTAGCCATTTACTTACATGGATGTGCTGGCCTCTGGGAAGGATCTGATCGTCGGGGTAGTTTTCTTGCAAAGCTTGGTTTTATAGTTATTGCACCAGATAGTTTTGCAAGAAAAATTAAACCCTTAAGTTGTCTTCCCTATCAATTTAAAGGAGGACTGCATCGAGGTACACTAACACTTAGGCAAGAAGAAGCAACATACGCAATTGAAAATTCTATGAAGTTAGATTGGATTCAATCCAATAAGGTCATTTTAGTTGGATTAAGTGAAGGCGGGATTACAACAGCAACCTTAAAAGAATCAACCTCCACACCTGTCCTTGCAAGAATAATTGAAGGCTGGGGCTGTCACTCGGGATGGACAGAATATTCAGGATTAAACAGTCCTAATAACCAACCTGTAATGAGTTTTGTGGGCAAACTGGATCCTTGGTTCATGCATCCAACATTACAAGGTGATTGTGGAAAATTCATGAAGAATGATGATAGTTTCTCTATAGTTTATAGTAAAACCCCTTTATCGAGGATACATACACCTTTAGATCATAAAACACCAAAAATCTCTTTAGAAAGGTTCTTACATAGGTACGTTCTACAGAAATAATTAGCCTTTTTCATATATATACTGGATAAAAAATATATACTTATTTAATTGATCATATTGTCATATACATTTTTAAAAAACTATTCCTTGACCGACGGCATTTCGTTTATTACTAAACTTAATCCAATAGATAGATAAAAGATTTTAAACAAAGTTTTTGTTAATATGATTAATAAAATAAAAAGGAATTAAGTCTATGAGTTGGGATTTAGCACTACCTCTTTTGGTTTGTTTGGCTACATTCATTTGTATGGGATGGATCTTCTGGGCTGCAAAAAAAATGCTGGCAGAGCCAAGATCTGAAGATGGGATAGATGCAAATAACTCTGGAAATGAATAATACCAAACAAATAGATTCAAAATCACTCATCTTGCCAATCTATCGAATACCAGCCGAAATTTAATTAAATGAAACTCAGAATATTTTTCTCGGATTTAAAGAAAGGATGTCAAATAGGTGGATTTGGCCAATACAACGCAATCCTGGACTTACCCTACTAATATACATTTTGGTTGTGGGTTGTCGTCAAACTTGGCTCACTATTGTGAAGAAGCAGAATTTCATAGGCCCATGATCATAACGGATCAGAAACTTATAGAGAATTCCATAATAACTCCATGTATTGACTCATTATGTAACAGCAAAATATCTTTCAATATATTCACAGATTTTGAAGAAAATCCTACAGATAAATCTGTGATGGAAGGTTTAACTGTTTTTCAGAAAAATAAAAATGATGGTTTAGTTGCTATTGGAGGTGGTAGTGCCATAGACCTTGCCAAATCGGTAGCTTTTATGGATGGCCAATCACAACCGATATTTAATTTTGAAGATAGGTTTGATTGGTGGAAAAAAGCCAATAAAGAAAAGATCCGTAGAGTTATAGCTATCCCAACTACAGCTGGAACTGGTTCAGAAGTGGGAAGAGCAGCAGTTATAAAGGATACTCAAGATCTTAAGAAAAAAATAATATTTCATCCCCAGATGATGCCATTTATAGCAATTCTTGATGCTAAGTTGACAATAGGATTGCCAGCACACCTTACTGCTGCAACTGGAGTTGATGCGTTAGTGCATAATCTAGAAGCCTTGTGTTCAACTCGTTATCACCCCATCGCAGACGGTGTAGCAATTGAAGGATTAAGACTTATTAAAAATAATATAGAAAAAGCTTTCCAAAATGGTAATGACCTGAATGCACGATGTGCAATGCTTGTTGGATCAACTATGGGAGCTATAGCATTCCAGAAAGGTCTTGGGGGTGTCCATGCTCTCTCTCATCCGATTGGCTCTTTATTTAACAGCCATCATGGGTTAACAAATGCAGTGCTATTACCATATGTAATAGAGTATAACCTTCCAGAAATTCATGAGCCACTAAGTCTTGTCTCAAAGTATTTAAACCTGAATTCAGAAAAACCAAAAGCTATAATAAGTTGGTTATTAAAGCTAAGAGATTCTCTCCAAATACCACACAAATTATCATCATTAGGTGTAAACAGTACACATATTCCAGCACTTACAAAAATGGCTTTAAATGATCAAGCTGCAGCAACGAATCCAAGGATACTTAATGAAACTGCAATCACTTCTATATATAAGTCTTCTATTAATGGAATACTGGAATTGTAGATTATATTATCATTAATGCTTTGGAGAAACCTCTATATTATCGATCAACCTTGTCTCCCCCAAACATGCAGCTACGAGCAATCTAGAGGGCCTATCAAGTTTGTAGAGTGGAGTAAGTATCTCTGAGTCACACAATGTAAAGTAATCTACTTTTGAAAAACCCATATCTAATAATCTATTAAGTGCATTTGAAATAACATCTGGTATGGGATTGCCTTGCTGGCATTGTATTGCAACTTTTTGTAGTTCCTTATAAAGACATGGGGCCAGAGCACGTTCTTGAGAATTTAAATAAGCGTTCCGGGAAGACATCGCTAATCCATCAGACTCCCTAACTGTTTCTACGGGAATAATTTTGACAGGTATATCCAAATCGATAACAAGTTTCTTTATAATCTGCAATTGCTGATAATCCTTCTCTCCAAACATTGCAAAATCAGGTAAACATTGAAGCAATAACTTTGTAACAACAGTCGCAACTCCTACAAATAATTCAGGTCTTGATGAGCCGCATAACCCTTCACTTAAATCATCTACAAATACTCTGGTAAGTGCTCCAGGCTTGTACATCTCATCAACCGAAGGTATGAAAACTGACTGAACCCCAACTTCATTTAATTTTATAATGTCCTCATCCTCGGTGCGAGGATAACTATCCAAGTCTTCGCCATCAGAAAATTGTAAAGGATTTACAAAAATACTTACTATAGTTCGATCTGCAAAACCTTGAGCATTATTTACTAACGACATGTGTCCAGCATGTAATGCACCCATAGTTGGGACAAAAGATACCTTAAGTTCTTTCCTCCTCCACTCCGCAACCTGCTTACGAAGCTCTTTAACATTATGAATTATTTTAATGTTTTCTGTTGACTTGGTCATGATAGCCTTAACTTTCCTTCTGCGACTAATTGATTATTTTATTACCAGATGAATCAATGGTTTGAATACATTTAACATCATCATTTCTAATATCATTTACCCAACTATTCACAGGATAACCTTCTAGATTGGAATTATTCATCTCTGATAAACAACTTTCCACAAGATTAAGCTTTAGTCTTTTATTTAGCCATTGAAGATAGTTGCCCTGAGATAAAATAACAGGCATCCTCTGATGAATTACACTTAAATTTTTAATAGAATTCCTTGTTATAATTGCGAATGTTGGGAATTTATTACAAGCATTTTTTGATGGCCTTTCCCAAACACCAGCGAATGCAAACAATCCATGATTATTTTTTGTTATTCGGTAAGGAACCTTCTTATTATTTATATACATCCACTCATAATAGCCATCAGCCGGTATAAGAACTCTCTGCCTTTTAATAGAATCCCTAAAATATTTTCTTTCAAAAATTGACTCTGAACGAGCATTGATCATCGGTTTATATGAATTAGTCTTACTGGCCCAGTTAGGTAGAAAACCCCACCTCATTTCAGAGATACACATTTTACCTTCTTGGCATATACGTATTACTGGAACAACTTGGCCGGGTGCAATGTTAAATCTGGGTGAGATAGTTCTATGACCATCAATGTCAGAACCAAACTCTTCCCTGAGTTTTGATGGATTTGTAAGTGAATACCTACCACACATAAGCAAGCCACCCTATTATTCATAACTTTAAAAATATAATAAATATAATTATTAAAAAATAATAAAAATTACTCGTCAAATAAGAAAAGCGGCTACAAATTTTTTAAACTCATCATAAAAAATGACATCTCTGTTTTTTTAAAACTCTTCATTCTTTTGCTGTGTTAATATATCATTATATATAGTGCTCTATCTTGGAAACCATATATATATATTTTAACCATAGAACAAAGTTTTTTCATTTAATTGATTTGTATAAGAGGGGAACAATTATGACTAATCTAGAGGTTATTCAAACTATATACCAAGCCTTTGGTGAAGGTGATTTTCAAAAAATGGCATCTCTTTTCTCCCCAGATTGGGTAGGAACAGTTCCCGAAAGTCAACCTATGTCTGGGACTTATAGGGGGGCAGAGGCTTTTATTACTCAATTCATAAGTAATATTCCCACAACATGGCCAGGTTTTCAGATGGAGCCAATAGCATTTTATGAATCAGGTAATACCGTGTTTGTTCATCACAAAATTACTATAGGTGGAAAAACCTCTGAAGGAATTCATATGAGTGTAGTAAAAGAAGGTAAAGCAATATCTTGGCAACCTTTTGATGACACTTCGCACCTGACCAGTACTGCAAGCGTCTAGATTACAAGCGAGATTAGGCATTAAAGTAATAGATTTATCTAATAGTTAATGGGAGTGTTTGGTCGGAGCGGCGGGATTTGAACCCACGACCCCTTGTCCCCCAGACAAGTGCGCTACCAGGCTGCGCTACGCTCCGACTGAAACCATAGTTTTGGAAAATTTTTAACTATATTTTGAGTAATTACTCCTAATATCAACCTGAAAACTTGCCTCTCAGCATGTCACGTAGATTACTGAGTTCTGAAACAATCTTTTCAATTTCTCTAGTGTCGTATGACATATCTTTCATAAAATTAGTGGCATTTTTTGATGCAGATGATTTGGTAGTGTTGAGATTATTTTCAGAGTCTTCGAAAAGCTTTTGAACACCTTTTATAGTATATCCATCCGTATAGAGTAATTTTTGTATTGTTTTTAACATTTCGAAATCTTCTGTACGATAATAACGACGTCCTCCTCCTCGCTTGAGTGGACGTAATCGCTTAAACTTTGTCTCCCAGAATCTGAGAACATGTTGAGGGATCCCAAGTTCTTCAGATACCTCACGGATAGTTCTAAACGCTTGAGGTGATTTCCCATTACGGGACATGCTTTTCACATCCTCATCTGTCATATTCTATTATTCCAAAGATTCCTTACCTTCAGATAAATTATTTAGATTACTTTTAATATCCTCAGCATAAAATTCACTTGAAAAATCTTTGGTTTTGGTTATGTCAGTTGAGGAATGATTGCTTTCTATATTTGAACTATTTACTAGATCTTTTAGAGCATGTGATGCCCTAAAAGTCAGGACCTTTCGAGGTGTAATAGGAACTTCTTCTCCAGTTTTTGGGTTACGTCCTACACGTTCATTCTTTTCCCTAACAGTAAATGTACCAAAGGACGACAACTTTACTGTTTCTCCATTGACTAAACTAGTTTCGATTATGGACAAAACAGACTCAACCAATTTAGCAGACTCATTACGAGACAATCCTATCTCACGATAAACCGCCGCTGCTAAATCTATTCTTGTGACCGTTTTTCCGGTCATTTCTCCTGATCTCCTATGTTTGGACAAAAACGGTAACGTTTCAATAGCGAAGCGTCAACATAGCAACGAAAATTTTTAATCCATATTTATATTACCACCTTGCTACGCCTGCACCCCACACCAAACCTCCACCAATTGCTTCAAGAACTATAATATCACCAGCATTTATTCTACCATCTTTTATTGCGGCACTTAGGGCTAAAGGGATGGAAGCAGACGATGTGTTCGCATGTTGATCAACTGTAATAATCAGTTTTTTCTTATCCAATTCAAGTTTTTTTGCTATTGCATCTATAATTCGGAGGTTTGCTTGGTGCGGTATTAGCCAATCTACATTTTCTATATTTAAGGAAGCTAAATTAAGTGCTTCGTTTGCTGCAGATGTTAATTTTTCAACAGCATGTTTAAAGACTTCTCTACCTTCCATTCTCAGATAACCAGCAGTTTGCGTTGTGGAAACACCTCCATCTACATATAAAGCTTTGTAATAATCACCATTCGAATACATACAAGTAGAAAGTATTCCCGCTCTATCCTTATTATCATTTCCTTCCTCAGAACGAAGTATTACTGCTCCTGCTCCATCACCAAAAAGAACACATGTACCACGATCTTTCCAATCAAGAATACGTGAGTATGTCTCTGCTCCGATCACTAAGGCTGTTTTTGCCTGACCACTCTTAATAAAATTATTTGCTATACTAAAGGCACAAATAAAGCCTGCACAAACTGCTTGCACATCAAAGGCTAATCCACAACCCATACCAAGTTTTGACTGAATCTTAGTTGCAGTTGCGGGAAAAGTATTATCTGGGGTTGAAGTTGCAAGAATTAGCAAGTCAATTTCTTGAGGACTAATACCAGAATCTTTTATAGCGTTTCTTGCGGCCGCCAACCCTAGATCTGATGTTAATTCATCGTCAGCAGCAATATGACGTTGATTAATTCCACTGCGTCCAACAATCCAATCATGGGATGTATCTAAGTTCTTTGAAAGGTCATCATTTGTTAGTACTTTCTGAGGTAAATACCCCCCACATCCAATGATTCTAGACAGAATCATTTTAGACAACCACCTTGTTCATATTCGTCTCTTCATCTAGATGTAATCTCCTTAACTCACTGATAATCTTTGGATTAACATCCTGTTCTATCATATCCACAGCCACACTTAGTGCATTAGCAAAACCCTTGTGGTCAGTTCCTCCATGACTCTTGACTGCAACTCCATTTAGACCCAAAAAAGTGCCCCCATTATATGCCCGTGGGTCTATACGATCCCTTAGAGCTCTAAGGGCCGGACGAGCCAACAAAAAACCCATACGAGAGAAAAGTCCTCGCCTAAATGCACTACGCATATATTCCAAGTAAAGTTTTGCAACACCCTCTGCAGTTTTCAGAGCCACATTCCCAACGAATCCATCTGTCACAACCACATCGACTGTGCCGGCAGGAATATCATTCCCCTCAACAAATCCTCTAAACTCAATAGGTAAATCTGCGTCACGCAGCATAGATGCTGCTTGACGAATAGTTTCATTACCTTTCAATTCTTCGCTACCAATATTCAAGAGACCAACAGTAGGTTTTTTAACGCCTAATACATTTCTAGCAAAAACCTCTCCCATCATTGCAAACTGAACCAAAGTTTGGGCGTCACAATCAATATTAGCACCCAAATCAAGCATTACACATTCACCACGCTCTGTTGGAAATACCGATACCATAGCAGGCCTATTGATACCTGGGAGTGTTCGCAAACTTAGTTTTGCGAATGCCATCAGAGCCCCTGTATTTCCTGCAGAAACTATACCATCAGCATCTCCACCCCGGACAGCAGAAATAGCAAGGTTCATTCCAGATTTTTTACGTTGACGAAGTGCTTGGGAAGGCTTCAAATCATCTTCCACATGTTCATCAGTATGATAAACACTGCTGATGGGTTTCAAGCGTTTATAACGACGCAGTAATTTATTAATTAGATTTTTATCCCCATAGAATCGGAACTTTAAGTTTGGATGACGAACCCTTGCTATATTTGCACCTCTTATAACCATTGGAGGACCTTTATCACCGCCCATTACATCCAATGCTAATACAATATCTTTACTCATTGTAAGACCTCAATGATCACAGTATTTGCTCCTCAAACGCCATCCTCTGGTTCTACTACTTCGCGACCACTATAATATCCGCATGCTGGACAGATATGATGAGGGAGTTTAAGTTCCCCACAATTATCACATTCCACAAGGTTTGCAGATTTCAATGAATGATGTGAACGTCGTTTATCTCTTCGTGATCTAGAAACTTTCTTCTTAGGAACTGCCATAACTAATCTTCCTATTAGGGTTAAATTTACCTATGTTTAAAATTACTTTAAATATTTTCCAACCTCTATATAAGCAAATAGATAGCCTAAAGCTTTTATAGATTAATTTGAGGGCACATTACATCTTGCGGCGTAAATCTCCAAGTACCGCAAATGGCTTATTAGAGAATTCATCTTTTGATACCACCTTACTAGGGCCACAATAGTATTTTAGTGAATCTTTTGAATTACCAGGTTTTCTTGGATGAGGCTCAATACTTAGCGACAAATATTCAAAAATAAGTGCTGCTAAATCCAAAGTTCCATCATTATTCACAGAATCAACTATTTCTTCTGCAGAGTCAAAAAATACAGTTTTTTCTGTATTATCAGAAATATCTAATGCAAAAAGAGTATTAATATCTTCTTCGCAAGAACTCTCAAAATTTTCTAAAGTAATCACACATTTCTCAACAAAATTTGCTGAAAACTTTCCTTTAGCTCTTATTGCACCTTTACCAATATTTTCTGGGATTAAAATAATTGATGAACTAAGTGATTTTAGCATTACCAAGCCCAAGGAAGATGCTATTTGTTTACATTCTTCAGCTGAGGCATTGATTTGAAAGCTTTTGCCTTCAATCGGCAAATTAATGACTGATATTATTCTTCTAAAGTTGTGTAAACTTGCATTCATGTTGGAATCTATCTTGATGGGGTTCTAAACATTTTATATTTCAAAAAAAGTCTATGATTTTCAATTAAGATCTATTTGTGGGAATTTAATTCTTCCCTCAAGCAGGTCTTGATCCTTTTGAGTATCTAGCTTTATTACTACATCCTTTACATAATGACTCAATATGCCAGACTTTGGACTTGTTACAGTATTTAAACCATAAATATTTTTACACAAGGCTTTCTCGAGAGCCTCATTATCATTTGAATCTAATGCACTGTCGTAGGCTAGACATCTACCGTAGAATGCCCTTGCCATTGCTTTTACCTTCTTACCAACCCTTATATCACCTACACCCATTTCTCTTATAGTTTGATCTAGATCGTCAAACATAACTGTAAACAACGCATCTGAAAGCTGTTTTCCAGATTCGCCCGAAGAACGTAAACGCCTTAGCACAAGACTAATATGTAAGATTACCAAGTCAAATCTTCCATCAAGGGTATCAGGAACCTCTAAGTCGGAAAATAATGTTGGCTTTCGCGACTGGGATACCGTTGTAAAGTAAATTTGATGTGCAACGTTACTTAGGTTTGTTTTTTTTCGAATATTTCTAAGCCAACGATCAATCAACATTGTTTCCTCTACAGTTTATCTTTACATTCATCAACATCATTAGAATTGCAAAAAGATTTTGTATTTACTCTAATATAATTAACTATATCAAGACTAAATCATCCAGACGATAACAGAAGGTAGTAAGTGATCAATGCCATTAAAAACTATAATTATCATTTTTCTTTGTTGTAGTGTTATTGGATGCACTCCACAAATAGATATCCGTGGACACGTGCCTTCACCTGAATTGATTAGCAAAATTAAGCCAGGCCATCAATCTCGCGATCAAGTAGTTCAAATTTTAGGTTCACCATCTGTTGTCGGTACCTTCGAAGATGATCATTGGTATTATATTAGTCAAAAAACTGAGAGTACCGCTTTTTTTGAACCAAAATTAATAAGCCAATCTATAATATTAATTACTTTTGATGAAGGAGGGTTTGTTGCTTCCATCAAAAAACTTGACCCAGATCAAGCAAAGAAAATAAGTTTTATTGACCGAATAACTCCAACAAAAGGAAAGAGTCTGGGACTATTTGAGCAGATCTTCGGCAACCTTGGTGTTCCAATTGGAAGTGGGCAATAACTAAAAAAAAGGGGGGTAAGTCCCCCCTTTTTGAGTTAAGAAGCTTTATATATTAACCGGTAGCAAATTTTGCAAGTATCGCAAGCAAAAGTATTGCCACAATATTGGTAATTTTAATCATTGGATTTACAGCTGGTCCTGCAGTGTCCTTGTAAGGGTCACCAACAGTATCACCAGTTACAGCAGCCTTATGGCTGTCTGAGCCTTTACCTCCATGATTTCCATCTTCAATATATTTTTTAGCATTATCCCAAGCTCCACCTCCGGCAGTCATTGATATAGCAACAAATAGCCCAGTTACTATTGTTCCCATAAGACACGCACCGAGTGCTGAAAAACCTGCGGACTGACCAGCTATAGCCCATATAACTATATATAAAAGGATGGGTGCAACTACAGGCAATAATGAAGGAATAATCATCTCTCAAATTGCAGATTTAGTGAGTAAATCTACAGCACGACCATATTCTGGTTTTGCAGTACCTTCCATGATCCCCGAAATTTCTCGGAATTGCCGCCTTACTTCAATTACTACAGACGCCGCAGCTCGACCTACTGACAACATTGCCATTGATCCAAAAAGAAAAGGAAGCATTCCTCCAAAAAACAAACCAACTACTACGTAAGGGTTTGAAAGACTAAACTCCACAGGAACATCAGGAAAATATTTCTTCAGATCCTGTGTATACGCAGCAAATAGCACAAGAGCTGCGAGGCCTGCAGATGCAATAGCATATCCCTTGGTTACTGCTTTTGTAGTATTTCCTACTGCATCAAGTGCATCTGTAGTCTTTCTAACATCTTCTGGTAGCTCCGCCATTTCCGCTATACCACCCGCATTGTCAGTAACTGGTCCATATGCATCCAGAGCAACAACCATTCCAGCCAAAGCAAGCATGGCTGTAACTGCAACAGCAATTCCAAACAATCCTGCTGAGAGGTATGCTAGTATTATACCTGCAGCAATTATTATAGCTGGAACAGCACAAGCCTGCATAGATATAGCAAGTCCCTGTATAATATTTGTCGCATCGCCAGTTTCAGAGGCCTTAGCAATAGATTTCACAGGATTAAAATCTGTAGATGTATAATATTCTGTGACCCAAACCATAAGACCAGTAACAACAAGGCCAATTAATCCGCATAGGAATAAATCAGAACCACTTGAGGGAACATCACCAACCATAAATTGCGTATTCCAGCCTATCACCCATTCAGTAATGGGCCAGAATGCCAAGCCCGAAAGTACTGCAGAAACAATAAAACCCTTATAAAGGGCGGGCATAATTTTCTGGCTACGCCCTAGTCTAACAAAAAATGTTCCAATAACTGATGTAACGATACATGCTCCACCAATTGCAAGAGGATATAGCATCATAGCTTCTTGCAAAGCCCCAGTAAAAAAGACAGCCGCTAAAAGCATTGTTGCTACCAGAGTGACAGCATAGGTCTCAAATAAATCTGCCGCCATCCCAGCACAATCACCAACATTGTCACCGACATTATCAGCAATTACTGCTGCATTTCTCGGATCATCTTCTGGTATACCTGCTTCTACCTTACCTACCAAGTCAGCACCAACATCTGCACCTTTAGTAAAAATACCCCCTCCTAATCGAGCAAAAATAGAAATTAAAGATCCGCCAAATCCAAGAGCGACAAGTGCTTCTATGATCTCATCGGTATGAACATCAGCTGCTAGCAATATGCCGTAATATATCAAGACTCCGAGAAGACCTAGACCAACTACAAGCATACCGGTAACTGCACCAGAACGAAAAGCTACCCCAAGTGCTGCTTTTAAACCAACAGTTGCAGCTTGGGCGGTCCTTACATTAGCCCGCACTGAAACATACATCCCAATATAGCCTGCAGCTGCCGAGAGTATGGCTCCGATTGCAAAGCCTATGCCAACTTTATAGCCTAATAGACCTGTTAAAATTCCAAAAATAGCAATTCCAACGATACCTATCGTCATATATTGCCTATTTAAATAAGCTCGTGCGCCTTCTTGGACGGCACCAGCAATTTCTTGCATTCGTTCAGACCCAGCACTTGAGGCAAAAACAGATCTTATGGCGTAAACACCATAAATTAGTGAAACGACCCCACAGGCCAGAGCGAACCAGTATATGGCATCCATTTTCCGGTTTAATCCTTCGTTCTTATTAAAACTGATTATGTTAAAGGTGAACTAAAGTTATTACTCTATCAAGTATGTGATGTTATCTACAATATTTTACTTAAAAAGTTGGCGGAAAATGCCAGAGAAAACAAAGAAAGGCAACCGAAGCAAATACAATTAATGAAAATATATTTGTTTTTTCGTTATTATTATGCCTAAACCCTTTCTCTATAAGGGTTTTATGTGTTCTAAAAAAATATAAAAAAATTAAACTCTTCTAGACAAAAAATATGATTTTCATCAAAAGTGGCTATATCCCATCGAATCGAAGTCCAAAATTTTACCTCCTTTACCAAAAAAGGTAAGATTTGCTGGGCCGGAGCCAATTTTACCAATTGATGAAATTTTAACGTCTAACTTAGATTCTAAACTTTTGATTCTACTGTCATAGCTAGCCGGGGCAGTAAATAATAATTCGTAGTCATCTCCCCCAGAAAATAGATCATTAAGATTAACACATCCATTTTGAATTAACTGTTTAACACCGTTAGGTAAAGGAACATCATCAGCATAGATAGTTGCTGAAACAGATGAAGTTCTACAGATATTTGCAAGGTCAGCAACCAAACCATCAGAAATGTCAGTTGCAGAGGTTGCAAAGTCCCTAAGTGCCATACCAAGTGCAACACGTGGAAAGGGTCTCTGGTATCTCTCAACACAAAAATCACTGAATTTGTTGTTTAACCCAAACAGATTTTCCTGAAGATGCCTAAGGCCTAAATATCCTCCCCCTATACAACCACTCATGTATATTGTTTCACCTGCAGAGGCTCCAGATCTTTTCATTGCCATACTCTCAGGAATTTGGCCGAAGGCTGTTACAGATATTGTTATTGGCCCATTGGTAACAATGGTATCTCCACCTATTAACAAAATTTCAAATTTGTTTTGAATTTCATTTAAACCTTTAACAAACAATTCAATCCAATCTGGCTTAATATGATTTGGTATTGCAAAACCTAATGTATAGTAAGCTGGCTTTGCTCCCATAGAGGCAAGGTCAGAGAGATTAACAGCCAAAGCCTTCCATGCTAAAGATTTAGGTGGATCATTAGCTAAGAAATGTATTTCCTCAACGAGCACATCCTTTGTTACCACAAGCTCATGTTTTTTAGGCACTTTTATAAGTGCAGCATCATCAAGCAAACCCAGTGAACTATCAGAGCTAGAAGCTAGCGGGGCAAAATACTTCTCAATCAGGTCTATTTCATTGCTTGGTTTGGGAAAACCCATTTAAGCCTCTAACTTTTGGATTTGTGTCGGATTTTAGCATCTTTGATACACAATCTAATACTGCATTCACAAAAGCTGAATCTTTACTATCAAAAAAATCATGTGAAAGCTCAATATACTCACTTATTACTACCTTTACAGGAATATCTGGCCTATTCAAAAGCTCAAATATACCCGCCCTTAACAGAGAATGCATTAGCGGTCCAAGCCTATTTATATTCCAGTTCACAGATATACATTTTTCTAACTCGTTATCCAGCTGAGACAATTGCACTGATACTCCAGTTACAATTAAAGAAAAGTATTCGGTATCAACTTTCTGATAGTTGTTATTCTCCCCTAAACCTTTCCCAATTCGGTATGAAAGAAATTCTTCAATAGCATTTTCTGCACTAATATTTGATTCTTCTATTTGGTAAAGTGCCTGCACAGCGGCTAATCTAGCAGCTGACCTGCTAAGAGAGGAAGTTTTATGGAACTTATTATTCATTAGTTCTCTGTTAAGGATTTTTTATCTTTAATAATTAATTTATCCTTTAATGACATCATTTGAATACATGCAGCAGCAGTTTTACCACCCTTGTTCCCATTTTCCCGGGAAGCCCTAACCCAGGCTTGATCATGGTTTTCTACAGTTAGTATTCCATATCCTATGGGAAGATTGTATCTAAGTGCAAGATCACTTAGCCCTCTGGCACTTTCTGAACAAACATAATCGTAGTGTGATGTCTCGCCCCTTATGACACAACCAAGTGCTATAAACCCCCCAAAGCGCTCTGATGCGTATCCCATCTTTACAGCAGCAGGAATCTCAAATGCACCAGGTACAGACACACAAGTATATGTAATACCCTTATCATCTAAAAAATCTCTGGCCCCTGCCTCAAGTTCAGAACTTATTTCCTGATAAAACTCTGCTGTTACTATTAGAACATTGCCACTACTACCCATCAGAAGCTCCTAAAGATAAATTTAGACTCTCCTCAGCAAAATTTGGACCAAAAACAGGTAAATCTTGATGGCCCGTAACAGTCAAACCATAACCATCAAGCCCTACTATTGTCCAATGGGTATTATGTAGAAGAGTCATATTTTTAACACCTAAATCCAGAAGAATTTGAGCACCAATTCCGTAATCACGTAGTCCAATAGACCCAGTCTTATTATTTTTTGTATTGAGAAGATCTGTAACACGAGTTTGTCTAGGCTCTCTGATTAAAATGATAATCCCCCGGCCTGTTTTTCCAACAACATCCATTGCAGACTGCAGTCGCCCGCCTTGATTTGCATCTACACTCATCAAAACGTCTTCTAGAGGATTAAAATCATGGACTCTAACGAGCACTGGCTCTTCTCCCGAAATATCTCCCTTAACAAGTGCTATATGTTCCGCGTATTCAACAGTATTTACATACAAGTGCATTTGAAATTCACCACCGTGAAGACTGTTGAATGTACTTTGGTGAACATGCTGAACAATGGTGTCATAACGTAGGCGATAAGCTATAAGAGACTCAATGGTACCAATTTTTATTTCATGGTTTTTGGCAAAATTAATAAGGTCAGGCATTCTTGCCATAGTGCCATCTTCACTCATAATTTCACAAATAACCGCAGCAGGATTTAGCCCTGCTAACCTAGCTAGATCAACACCTGCTTCAGTATGGCCAGCACGCACAAGACATCCCCCATCTCGTGCCATAAGAGGGAAAACATGGCCGGGAGATGTAATATCTGATAATCCTTTAGCTGGATCTATTGCGACACCAACAGTTACTGCTCTATCAACAGCTGAAATTCCAGTTGTAATTCCTTCCCGGGCCTCTATTGATAATGTGAAGGCAGTATCATGTCGTGATTCATTACGTTTAGGCATTAATTCAAGACCAAGAGTCTGGCATCGCTCCTGAGTCAGGGCTAAACAAATTAAGCCTCTACCATACCGTGCCATAAAATTTATAGAGTCGGGTGTAGCCATTTGTGCAGGTATAATTAAGTCACCTTCATTCTCACGTTCTTCATCATCAACGAGTATAACCATCCGACCATTACGAAATTCTTCAATAATTTCTTCTGTTGAAGCTAAAGTATAATTGCTTTTTGATTTAATCATTAGTCTCACTTATATTCAGTTATTCGAGCGACGTAACGTGCCAACATATCTACTTCAAGGTTTACAAATTCCCCCGAAGTAATTTTTCCCAGAGTTGTAACAGCCTGTGTATGCGGAATAATGTTAATTTCAAAAAATCGACTACTAACTTCATTCACAGTTAAAGAAATACCATCTAAAGCAATAGATCCTTTTTTTGCCACAAAACGTAATATTTCTTTGGGTGCAGCAACAACAATTTTGCTACTATCACCATCTGGAGAAATAGAATCAATTTTTCCTATGCCATCAATATGCCCGCTAACAATATGACCTCCTAATTCGTCTCCAGCTTTAAGTGAACGTTCCAAATTAATATTATCGCCAGACTTCCATCTCCCCAAAGTAGTACATGATAGGGTTTCCTCTGACACATCAACTGCAAACCAATCAACAGCATACTCAACAACTGTCAAACAAACACCTGAACAAGAAATAGACATACCTAACTCTATGGGTCTTTTACCCCACTGGGCTCCAATAATTAATCTTTTATCTCCCCCCTCATTAGGGCAAATTTCTCTTATTTTTCCTAAATTTGTAATTATTCCAGTAAACATAACTTCTAATTATTACTTTCGTTTATAAACTTCTAGTGTTTCATCAACAATTAATTTACGCTCTTTCAGTATGAACCTCGGTGCATTTGCTAAATCCTTTATCCCTAGTTCCGCGACTGCAGAAATATTATTTTCTCCCAAAATTTTTACTGACCTAAACCAATAAATTTCATCAACTAGTTGAGACCTAAGAAAGCTTCCTGTTACTTTACTTCCTCCCTCAACCAATAATCGTGTAACACCCCTTTTAGCCAAGACTTTAAAAATATTTGTTATACCCAGCTGCCCACTAGGAACTTTACCCAGACTTACTATCTCAACACCAGACTGTTCATACATCTTACGGTGAGCAAGACTATTTAAATCTTTAGTAGTTAACAGCCAAGTCGGCACTTCTTTAGCGCTAGAAACTAGCTTTGAACCCAATGGTGTTCGTAAATTATTATCAAGAACAATCCTTATTGGAGAAGTGTTGTATAAACCCGGCAAACGGACAGTCAAAGATGGATTATCTGACAAAACTGTACCTATTCCTACTAAAACCGCATCATTTTCTGATCTTAATAAATGTCCCCATTCTCTACTTTTTGGGCTTGTAATCCATTTACTATCACCGTTTCTGGTTGCAATAAAACCATCAGCGGTAGATGCAACTTTAATTGTCACGAATGGTCGCTCTTCTGTAGTTTTCGCGAAGAAACCTGCATTTAATTCCAATGCCTGATCAGCACAAACCCCTGTTACAACATTTATGCCTGCGGTCTCAAGTTTTTTAATTCCCCGTCCAGAAACACGTGGGTCAGGGTCCATAACTGCTATAACGGCTTTAGATATTCCGGCTTCTATTATTGTATCGACACAGGGAGGTGTCACACCCTGATGAGCACAAGGTTCAAGAGTGATATAGGCAGTTGCATCTATAGTTTGTTTCCCTGCTCGCTCAATAGCTATTTGCTCAGCATGAGGCCGGCCTCCATAACCTGTCCATCCACGACCTACAACTTTTTCGTCCTTAACTAATACACAGCCAACAGAAGGGTTTGGTGCAGTTTTACCTAAACCCCATCTGGCAAGCCTCAGCGCCATTTCCATATAACGCGTATAACTTGTTGAATTAATTCTCGGGTTGCTGCTCGTCGTCACCACTCAATTCGCCAATGAATTGTTCAAAATCGCGAGCTTCATGAAAATTTCTATACACTGAAGCAAACCTTACATATGCAACTGAGTCTAAATTGCGCAATGCCTCCATTACCATCTCACCAATCACTGTTGAAGGGATTTCTGTTTCCCCTAAACTCTCTAAACGCCTTACGATACCATTAGCAACACGCTCGACCCTATCAGGTGTCACTGGACGTTTTTGCATTGCAATCATCATGGAGCGTAGCAGTTTATCTCGTTCAAATGGAGCACGTTGTTTATTTGATTTTATTACAACTAACTCTCTCAGCTGAATACGTTCAAAAGTTGTAAATCGTGCTGCACAATTAGGACACTGTCTTCGACGTCTAATTGCTGTGCTATCTTCTGTCGGACGTGAGTCTTTTACTTGTGTATCGTCATTGCCGCAAAAGGGGCATCGCATCTTACTTGCTCCAAATTAATACTAGTCTGTGTATATTGGGAATAAACGACATAATTCTTGAACCTCTTTCCTTACAAACTTCTGATTTTCAATCTTTTCCTCGGGTAAGGAGGAATTGCATGCAAGATTATCTAGGACTGAGGCTATCCACAACCCTATTTGATGAAATTCCTGCTTTCTAAAACCTCGACTAGTACCAGCTGCAGTGCCTAACCTCACCCCAGAAGTTACAGTTGGTTTTTGAGGATCAAAAGGTACACTATTTTTATTACAAGTCATACCCGATTCCTCCAAAGCTGTTTCAGCTAATTTTCCTGTTATTCCTTTTGAACGAAGATCAAGCAGCAAGAGATGTGTATCGGTTCCTCCAGATACGACATTAAAACCCTTTGACTCAAGTGTAGATGAAAGTTGTTTTGCATTTTTAACTACATTAGTAGCATAATCTTTAAAATCAGCTCTGAGAGCCTCACCAAAAGCCACAGCCTTTGCTGCAATTACATGTTCCAAAGGACCTCCCTGTAAACCAGGGAAAATAGCTGAATCAATTTTCTTGGCTAGATTTTCATTATTCGTAAGAATCATCCCACCTCTCGGGCCGCGGAGTGTTTTGTGTGTAGTGGTAGTTACAACATCTGCATAAGGAAAAGGACTAGGGTGAACTCCTGCTGCTACCAAACCAGCAAAATGTGCCATATCTACCATGAAAAGTGCACCAACATCTCTAGCAACTTCATTGAATCTCTTAAAATCTATAATTCGGGGATATGCAGATCCACCAGCTATAATGAGTTTTGGTTTATGATCTTTTGCTAGCTTTGCAATTTCGTCAATATCAATAAGTGCATCTGTCTCCCTGACTCCATATTGCACAGAATTAAACCACCTACCAGATTGATTTGGTTTAGCTCCATGAGTTAAATGACCGCCCGCAGATAGAGACATTCCAAGAAGTGTATCCCCTGGATTAAGGGCTGCTAAAAATACTGCTTGATTAGCCTGACTACCACTATGAGGTTGAACATTAACAAATTTACAGCCAAAAAGTTCACGAGCCCGATTTATTGCTATATTTTCTGCCACATCAATCCATTCACAACCGCCATAATATCTCCGTCCCGGATATCCCTCAGCATATTTATTTGTCATAATTGATCCCTGGGCATCGAGAACTGCTTTAGATACAATATTTTCTGAAGCAATTAATTCTATTTGATTTTGTAATCGCTCTAATTCACTAGAAATGGCAGTAGCTATTTCAGGATCAGATTTAACAATTGACTGAGAAAAAAAATCTTTACAGGCGGCCTCAATCTCTATGTCATTATTACGATTTTTTATATAATTCATGTTTTTCCGATACAGGTTTCAAACGGTACTAACTTATTTGATTAACTCGTCGAGCATGACGCCCACCATCAAATTTAGTGTTTAAAAATAATTTAACTAAATGCCAAGCCTCTTCGACTGATATTTTGCTACCAGATAACGCAATAACATTAGCATCATTATGACGTCTTGACATTTCTGCATCATCAGCATCTCTGCATAAAGCCGCTCTGACAGAAGGACTGCGATTAGCAGCGATACTAATACCGATCCCTGAACCACATATTAACACACCACGTTCTACTTGTCCGTTCTCAATTTTAGCAGTCAATTTTGAGGCATAAATGGGATAATCCACAGATTCATCTGAATTTGTGCCTAAATCGAGTGTGTTGTATCCATCTTGCTGAAGCAAATAAAGTAAATGAGTTTTTAGCTTGAAACCAGCATGATCAGATGCAATAGCAACAATATTTTTTTCCATTATAATCTACCAAGTGTGGGGAATTTTTTAAATATACTCCTCATCAACTATAATAATTACTATTTATACCTTTGCTAACAGATTCGACAAGCCCGCGTATTAAATGATTTCATTCCAGAGACTTTTACTTGGGTAATTGTTTTTATTTCACAAGGTTTATAACAAAAAAACTAGTGGATTATGCATAACAATAGACATGATTATTTATGTTTAAAAAAGAATGATGATAATTTACAATCAAACTAATGTTCGATGTTAACTTGGATTAACCACAAATAGATATTATGTAGTAGCTAAACAAAAATTTTATGAGGCATCAAAATGACCACAAAAGCTGCCACAAATGCAGTAACCATCCCCCCCAAAAGGACTACTAAACCATATAAATTTAAATGGGATGATCCATTTCTCATAGAAAATCAACTCACTGAAGATGAACGTATGGTTAGAGATAGTGCAAAAGAATATGCACAAGAAAAGTTGATGACTCGTATTCTGGAAGCCAACCGCAACGAAATTTTTCATAGAGAAATTATGACTGAAATGGGAAGCCTAGGCCTTCTTGGGTCAACTATAGATGGGTATGGTTGTGCAGGAATAAATTACGTTAGTTATGGATTAGTTGCTCGGGAAATTGAGCGAGTTGATTCAGGTTATAGATCTGCAATGAGCGTTCAGTCTAGTCTAGTCATGCACCCAATAAACGTATTCGGTACTACCGAACAAAAGAAACGCTATCTACCCAGATTAGCAAATGGTGAGTTAGTAGGCTGTTTTGGACTAACCGAACCCGATCACGGATCTGACCCGGGTTCAATGACGACAAGAGCTAAATCGGTAAGTGATGGCTTTTTAGTAAGTGGTGCAAAAAATTGGATCACCAACTCACCAATTGCCGATATATTTGTTGTTTGGGCAAAAAATGATGATGGCGATATCCGAGGATACATTTTAGAAAAAGGCATGAAAGGCCTCCAAGCACCCAAGATAGAAGGAAAATTTTCTTTACGGGCATCTGTTACTGGTATGATCCAGATGGATGAGGTTTTTGTGCCTGCAGAAAATGAATTGACAGGAGTAAGTGGTTTAAGGGGACCATTCGAGTGCCTAAATAGGGCTCGCTATGGTATTGCTTGGGGGGCTTTAGGATCCGCCGAGTTTTGTTGGCATGCGGCACGTGACTATACAATGGAAAGGACACAATTCAACAAACCACTAGCGGCTAACCAACTCATTCAAAAAAAACTGGCAGATATGCAAACAGAAATTTCTATCAGTTTACAGTCATGTTTACGCGTTGGGAGGCTTTTTGATGAAGGCAATGTATCCCCAGAAATGATATCTTTAGTTAAAAGAAATTCATGCGGAAAATCCCTGAATATTGCAAGAGCCTCAAGAGACATGCATGGGGGCAACGGTATTTCTGATGAATATCATATAATAAGACATGTTATGAATCTTGAAGCTGTTAATACATACGAAGGAACTCATGACGTTCACGCCTTAATCTTAGGCAGATCACAAACTGGGATACAAGCATTCTTCTAGATTCCAGATTTTAAACTGGCGTTATAGAAACCTCAATATTATGGACAGCACTACTCTCACCCATATCGGCCTTTGTTCCTGGGTTTAAAAAATTCACATTGTTTTTTCCCATAACTCCAAGACACTGTCTTGGCCAACGCCCCTTATAACTCATTACCACTCCCGGTCTAACAACATCTGAAATTTCAACTGTTAGCCGAATTGAACCCACCTCATTAGAAAGAGAAACTAATGAACCTTTATGCAGTCCCATTCTATCTGCATCCAATGGATTTATAATAACTTCAGGCGAACCAAGTTTTTTTATGACTCTATCGTCATTAGCATAGCTTCCATTCATTAGCCATCTCGAGGCTGGTGATATAAGCCTATATTTATCAGAGGTCGTTGGTGCATCAACAATAGGTTCAGGAAGTCTACCTAGACCCTTTTTCTCAGCAACGGAGCTTGATATTTCTATCTTTCCCGATCTTGTTGGAAATAACTTTTCAGGGAATTGGATTTGAGGTTCATCAGTCGGCCATGTAGTACCAATAGATTTTAGTTTTTTAAATCCCCCTTCAATGCCAACATCCCTTAACGTTTTTTCAATAATCTTTTCATCCGACTCATATAACTCCTCTTCTGGAAAATTCATAAAACTTGACAACTTTCTGAAAATTTCCTGATTCGGCAAAGACTGTCCATGGGGTGGCTTGGCTTGAGCCTGAGCTGAAAAAGATAAATTGAAATAGCCTGAAACTAAATCATCAAATTCTAAGAAGGAGGCTGCTGGAAGAACAAAATCCGCGTAGTCTGTACTGTCAGTCTCAAAAATATCAATCACAACCGTAAATAAATCATCACGAGCTAAGCCTCTACGTAATCGTTCTTGCTCAGGATTAGAAACTGCTGGATTAATATTCCAGCAAATAAATGCGCTGGATTCTGATTTGTTCTCCAATCTTTCAGCCAGATCCATATGGCTTATACTTGGCACATCTTTACTAAGGTTTGCCCCTGTTAGATAATCAGCATCAACCCCCATACGGCCACTGCCATTTAAATAAAGCAGGCCCGAACCAGGCTTACTAAAGTTACCAGTTATAGCAGGCAAAATAGCACAGGATCTGATAATATTACCTCCAAGCCTTTGTCGCTGTAGACCTTGCCCCAACCACAACAGTGAAGGCCCCTCAGCATATATTTTAGCAGCCTTGATTATATCATCTCTTTTTAGCCCAGTGTGCTTTGCCCCCCATTCGGGATTACATAATAGCACTTTTGGCAGAAGCTCATCCCATCCAATAGTATAGTTTTCAATAAATTCTTCATCTAATGCATTTTCATGAATAAGTACATGCATTAGAGAAAAAGCTAAAGCAGCATCTGAACCAGGCCTTAGTTGAAGATGCAAATCCGCTTTTTCTGCTGTCTGGTGACGAACTGGATCAATAACTATTATTTTAGCATTAGATTCTTTTAACCAATATTGATGAGCGTGGGGGGCAGTAGCTGATGGATTCGCACCCCATACAAAAATCGAGTGAGAGTCTTTAGATGTGCGGGGGTCAAAACCAACAAGCGAGGTCCCAATTAGTTGTTCCAAAGCTATGTGTCCTGCCATATTACAAACTGTATCTGGCTCAACCTCTGTAGCTCCTAATTTGTTGAAAAATCTCATGGGAAACTTATTGGCTATAAGAGAGCATGTTCCTGTATAATGAGCATGGAGTATTTTAGCAGGATTATCATCTGTTATTTCTTTTAATTTTGCAGATATTGAGTCAAGGGCTTCGTCCCAGGTAACCGTCTCAAATTGACCTGTTCCCTTATCACCAACACGTCTTAGCGGATTTGCAAGTCGAAGTTTGGGATCTAGAAAAGCACCATTATAAGCAAGAGTACACTTACCGCATAACGAACCACGTGTATATGGATGGTCTGGATCTCCTGATACGCTGGAAATCTGGTTAGACACAACTTTAACCTCAATACCACAAGCGTCATAACAATCACGAGGGCAAGTAGTTTTAATATTCATTCATCCCTCCATTAAAATTGGTTCTAGGTTTTCAATGAGACCAAATGGTCCTTTATCATTTATGATTTTATTTTCGGATCATCTCAAAGATTCCTGAAAAATCGACATCAGAATTTCCAGTTTCACAAAAATTTTTATAAAGTTTTTCAGTTAAAGCACCCAGTTGGGTTTGAAGTCCGTTACTTTGAGCTGCAAGTTGAGAAAGTGCTAGATCTTTATGCATCATAGAAGATGCAAAACCTGCTACATAGCCATTGTTAGCTGGAGACTCTGGCACTGGGCCAGGAACAGGACAATAACTATTTAAAGCCCAACATTGACCTGTTGCATTTGACGAAATATTAAAAAGTGTTTGCCTATCTAGACCCAATTTATCTGCTAAAGCAAATGATTCACAGACGGCAACCATTGAAATTCCTAGGAGTAAGTTATTACAAATTTTAGCTGCTTGTCCTTGCCCTTCTCCTCCAGCATGAATAATTTTTGCACCCATATCACCAAGAATATTTTTTGCGCGTGCGAATGCTATCTCAGTGCCACCAACCATAAACGTTAGAGTACCCTTCTCAGCACCTCCAACACCGCCCGAAACTGGGGCATCAACCATATACATTTCATTCCTTGTCGCCTCCTTATGGACATTTATTGCACTGCCTATATCCACAGTTGAACAATCAATAAAGAGAGTGCCAGAGTCTGCCGCCGAAAAAATACTATCTTTCCCCAAATACACATCACAAATATCTTTTCCTGCAGGTAACATAGTAATTACAATATCTTGACTAGATGTAGCCTCCTTAATGTTGTCTGCCACAACTGCACCTTTTTTTAATGCATTTTTTAGAGCATCTTCAGAGTGATCATATGCAATTATTGAATGACCTGATAAAATAAGATTGTTCATCATAGGCAATCCCATCTTGCCAACCCCTATAAATCCAATATTACTCATTCGGCAAAACTCCCTAAGAATATGTTCTAAAATTAATATCTCCAGAGTCGGGTTCCTGAAAATATTCATTAACAAGTTTATCTTCAACATCCTTAATATTTTTTGGATTCCATGCAGGAGAAAAATCCTTATCAATAATGAAAGCTCTTATACCTTCAAATAGGTCATCCGAAAAATTAAATTTTATTACCATTCTATATTCTAACTTCATGACATCCTCAAAGTCTAAGTGCTTAAATTCGCTAAGTTGCTTAAAGGTTACCTTAAGACTTGTTGGTGATTTTTTGGATAAATCTCTGAGGGTCTCACTTGACCAAGTTGTTTTATGCAATTTTAGGTTATGGTAAATTTCGTCAAGACTGCTAGCTCCAAAGCAGCGTTTAATATTTTCTATATTTTTACTTATTGGGGCTGTGCCAGCTTTCTTCAAATATTTTTCTAACAAGTTGTCTAATTTAATAAAGGCATCACCTTGAAAATTTGATGTTTTTAAGTCGTCTACTAAGGCCTGATAATCAGTACTTCTTACATAATGTGTCCCTATACCTAGATATATGCAATCTTCCAAGTTCAAACGTTGGGAAGTCAGAGCAATATAAATCCCTGTCAAATCTGGGAGTCTGGGCAAGAAATAAGTTCCACCAACGTCAGGGAAAAGACCGATTCCTGTCTCTGGCATTGAAAAAAGAACTCTATCAGTCACCACGCGATGTGATCCATGGATTGAGATTCCCACACCCCCTCCCATAACTACTCCATCAATAAGAGATAAGTAGGGTTTAGGATATTTTTGGATAAAGTTATTTAGACGATATTCTTGAGAAAAAAATGATTTGGCAAAATTTCTTTGAGGATCCTCTCTTCCTTCAAAGATCATTCGAATATCACCACCAGAACAAAATGGCCTTTTATTATTTGTTGAGGAAGCACCTTCAACGACTACAACACAAACATCATCGTCATTTGCCCATACATTTAGTACGGATAACATAGTGGCAATCATCTTGTCTGTGAGAGAATTAAGAGCATACGGTCTATTTAAAACTATATGTCCGATAGAACCAATCTTTGAACACAAAACGTCTTCATCATTAGTTGAAGATAAATTAACTAAATTTGAATTTTTCAATAATTCACCCCTTCAGAATTTCTCTTGAAATGATAACACGCATAATTTCATTAGTTCCTTCCAAGATTTGGTGAACACGTAAATCCCTTAAATGTCGTTCTAATGGATGATCAGATAAGTATCCATAGCCCCCAAGTAACTGTAGTGAATCATTTACTACTGAAAAACCAACATCTGTTGCAAATCTTTTGGCCATTGCAGATGACATACCTGAATCTAGGGCATGTTTGTCAATTTTATCTGCAGCTTGCCAAACCATAAGTCTTGCAGCTGCTAGATTTGTCGCCATATCGGCTATTTTGAATTGTAGAGCCTGAAACTCAGATAATTTATTACCAAATTGCTCCCGAGTAATAATATGATTCTTAGCTATAAAGAAAGAGGAAAACGCCGCACCCAGAGAACATGCAGCGATGTTTACTCGTCCACCCTCCAAACCAGACATTGCTATCTTAAAACCACCCCCCTCATATCCAATTAAATTACTATCTGGAATTCTACAATCATCAAACATAACCATTGTAGTAGGTTGGCTATGCCAACCTAATTTTTTCTCCGGAACTCCAAAGGATAGTCCTTTTGTGTCTTTCTCCACTACAAAACAGGAAATCCCTCCTGAACCTGTATCTCCAGAACGAGCCATTACTAGATAAACATCACTCGTTCCGCCCCCAGATATAAATGCCTTAACTCCATTCAAAACATAATCTGATCCATCTTTACGAGCTGTGGTCTTTAGTGAAGCTGCATCAGAACCAGAATTAGGCTCCGTCAAACAGTAACTAGCAAACAAACTCATAGAGGTTAGGCCTGGCAACCATCTTTGACGCTGTTCATGATCCCCATATAGATCTATTATCCAAGCAACCATATTTTGAATTGACAAATACGCTGCTGTTGACGCACAGGCACTTGCCAAAGCCTCAAAAACTAGTGCTGCTTCAATACGCCCAAGACCACTACCTCCATATTCTTCATCAACATAAATTCCTGCAAACCCCAAACTAGCTGCCTTTTTTAGGGCATCCACTGGAAAAATATAATTTTGGTCCCAGCTAGCGGCATGGGGCACCCACTCTGCATTAGTGAATACCTTTGCGGATTCACTAATGGCTTTTTGTTCCTGATTTAGCTCAAATTCCATAATCTGACCCAATGCCTAACATAATGTTACAAAGAAAAAATTTAATCTCGAATAAGCAACAAAAATTTTTAAAAAACTATATTACATATTAGAAATAAGAAATCGTTTTATGCGTTTTCCTTAAAATATCAACACTTAGAAATCCAAGCATACTTGCACTCCATCATTACCAATTTATTCTGTCCTGATGATATTTAAACAAAATAGCTAAAATTTACATAAAAATATCCAATTTAATTTTTTATGCATGTCTTCCACAAATTCAATTTGTGGGTTAAAATGTTTCACAATTTAATAATGGCAATATTGCCTAGCGTGATCAGTTATTTACTGGAGAAGAAAATGACAATCAAAAGCTCCCATAAAGAGACCATAGTTCTACATGCTGGTTATCGAAAAGATAACGCAACAAATTCAGTAGCGGTTCCGATTTACCAAACAACATCATACCAATTTGACAGTACTGAACACGCAGCAAATCTTTTTTCACTTAAAGAACTTGGAAATATATATACAAGAATTATGAATCCCACGTGTGATGTACTCGAACAGAGATTAACTGCTCTAGAGGGTGGAGCAGCTGCCCTTGCAGTATCCTCGGGTCAGGCAGCCTCGATGATGGCAATCCAAAACATAGCACATGCTGGAGATAATATTGTTAGTTCAACTGATCTATATGGCGGAACATGGAATTTATTCGCCAATACCCTTAAAACAATGGGAATTGAGGTAAGGTTTGCTGACCCGAGCAACCCTGAAAATTTTGCTAAAGTCACAGATGATCGAACACGTGCATATTATGCTGAAACTTTACCGAACCCAAAACTTCATGTTTTCCCAATACAAGAAGTATCCGATATAGGTAAAAAACATGGTGTTCCACTAATAATGGATAATACAGCAGCTCATGGAATCTGCAGGCCTTTTGAGCATGGAGCTGCAATTATTGCATCTTCTTGCACCAAGTACATTGGGGGTCATGGTAATTCAATTGGTGGAATAATAATTGATAGCGGTAATTTTGATTGGGAAGCAAATAAGGATAGATTTCCAATGCTTAACCAACCTGACCCTAGCTACCATGGAGCAATTTGGACAGAAGCTGTAAAACCGCTCGGTCCTATAGCATACATTATTAAAGCAAGGGTGACGCTTCTCAGAGACTGTGGACAAGCAATGTCCCCAATGAATGCATTTCTTCTACTGCAGGGATTGGAAACCTTACCACTTAGGATGGAACGACATTGCCAAAATGCTGAAAAGGTAGCTGAATTTTTAAATAACCACGATAAGGTAATGAATGTGATACACCCTAGTCTGATGGAAGGAGAGCAGAAAAAAAGAGCAGATTCTTATCTAAGCGGGGGATATGGTCCTCTAGTTGGTGCAGAGATAAAAGGTGGCATGGAATCAGGCAAAAAATTCATTGATTCTCTAAAAATGTTTTATCATCTTGCTAATATCGGAGACTCTAGAAGCTTAGCCATTCATCCCGCAAGCACTACACATTCACAATTAACTGAAGATGAGCTAAATGCCTCGGGTGCTTCTGAAGGTTATGTGAGACTATCGATTGGACTAGAGCATATTGACGACATCCTTTCAGACTTGGGACAAGCTCTTAGTGAAGTTTAATTATTTAAATAAAAACTTCTTTAAAAGTTATGAGTAAATCAGCCAATGGTAGATAATTCAAATTTTCTAGGTTCATATCCGAAAACTAGATTGAGAAGAAACAGACAAAGCTCATGGAGCCGTGATTTAACATCAGAAACATCACTATCACCATCAGATCTTATATGGACAATTTTTGTTAGAGAAGGAGAAAATGTATCTGAGAGTATCCCATCAATGCCTGAAGTCGAATGTATGTCAATAGATCTGATGGTCAAAAGAGTAATAGAGGCATACGATTGTGGAATTCCAGCAGTTGCAATTTTTCCAAAAACGCCAGAGCATCTGAAGACAGAAATGGGAGATGAATCAACAAATCCTGATAATTTGATATGCAGGGCGGTAATTGCATTAAAAAAATCCATTCCGCAAATGGGAGTAGTGTGTGACGTAGCTCTAGACCCATATACATCTCATGGGCAAGACGGAATAATTGAAGATGGCCAAATTGCTAATGATGCGACAATAGAAATTTTAGCTAAGCAAGCAGTGGTTCAGGCAGAGGCTGGATGCGATATAATTGCCCCCTCAGATATGATGGATGGAAGAATTGGAAGAATCCGAAAAGAATTAGATCATTACAACTTTAAGAATGTACAGTTAATGTCATATTCAGCTAAATTCTCAAGCTCTTTTTATGGCCCATTTAGGGAAGCAATAGGTTCAGCATCAAACCTGGGACAAGCAGATAAAAGAACATACCAACTTGACCCTAGAAATTCTGACGAAGCTCTTCGTGAAGTAGCTCTTGATCTTGAGGAAGGAGCAGACATGGTTATGGTAAAGCCCGGGATGCCCTATCTAGATATATTACACAGAGTCAAAAAGACATTTGCAGTGCCCACATACGTATACCAGGTCTCCGGAGAATATGCGATGCTTAAAGCTGCTGGGGAAAAAGGGTGGCTTAACTCGGATGATGTATTAATGGAAAGCCTTAAATCTTTTAAACGTGCTGGAGCTGATGGTATACTAACATACTGGGCAGTTGAAGCTGCAAAGAAAATCCAAAAAGCTTGAAATAAATATTTTTTATGCAGCTAAAACTATTAAATAATTATCAGCATACCGTGTTCCAACTATTAAGTGTGCCTATCAAAGTTGTTATATTTAGAAAAATAGGCTGACTAACATAGTCATTATCATACAAACAGAGGCCTTATGGTATCAGTTTCTGCAAATATCCTGATGTGGATTACCCTAGGTATTGGCGCTCTAACAATATTAGGATATGCCAATAGGCGCTTTCCTCTAGAGTTAACATCTATAGTCATTTTAGCTTTACTTTTACTTCTCTTTTCATTTGCCCCACTAAATATTGAGCAAAATGATAAATTTTTGGACGCGTCAGATTTACTTAGTGGCTTTGCCAACCCCGCTCTTATTGCTGTTGTAGGTTTACTCGTAATAGGTCAAGGAATGATCCGAACCGGTGCACTTGATGCGGTTAGTGAATTGATACTCAGAATTTCTCGGGGTAGCCCCTCACTTGCTTTCGCATTCACTTTATGCCTTGTACTAATTGTTAGTGGGGCACTAAACAATACTCCTGTAGTAATAATGTTTATTCCAGTACTTGCCGCACTTGCAGAAAGACTTGGTCGAGGTGTAGGACGCATAATGATGCCATTATCCTTTGCAGCTATCTTAGGGGGTATGACAACATTAATTGGCTCAAGTACTAATCTGTTAGTTTCTGGTACTATGGTAGAACTTGGCCTTCAGGAGATTGGCTTCTTTGACTTTACTATTCCTGGACTTGTCCTTGCTGGAATTGGTATTTTATATGTTCAATTCATCGCACCTCGACTTTTACCAGAGCGCTCTCTTGATACAAAACAACTCCATTCTCCATCAGGAAAACAGTTTATAGCTCAATTTACAATTGAAGACGGATCTGAGCTTGTCGGCCAGCATGCAATCGGCGGTTTTTTTCCTGCCTTCAAGGATATGACAGTACTCCGGCTTGAACGTGATGGTAGGGTCGTTCCACCACCATATGAAGATATATCACTTAAATCTGCTGACGTAGTTGTAATAGCTTCAACACGAAATGCATTATCTAATATAGTTGCTAGGGCACGATGGTTTCAGATTTCATTATCAGGGACTGATGAAATACCCTCCGAAGATGAGAATAAAACTGATGATCGTATAAAACCAGGCAACCTAATGGCTGAAGCTATGGTTTCGCCAGGATCACGGATGTTAGGACTCCCATTAGAACAGATAGCTTTTCCTGTTGCTGAAAACATTACAGTCTTAGGTATTCAAAGGCGTTCAAGAATGACAAGGGGTCAAATACACCAAATTCGTATTGAAGCAGGGGATGTCCTACTATTACAAGGCAGGCGGGATGGTTTGCAAAGATTACGTGCCAATAAGGATGTCTTAATAATGGAATGGTCAGCACTGGAGCTTCGTGCATATCACCATGCAAGGAGAGCCACATTAATATTTGCAGCTGTCGTTGTAGTATCAGCTGCAGGGATTATCCCAATATATGCAGCGGCCATCTCAGGAGCCGCTCTTATGGTCGCAACCGGAGCGTTAAATATTCGCCAAGCCGCAAGGGCAATTGACAGACAAATAGTTTTAGTCGGTGCAACTGCACTTGCTCTTACAGCAGCCCTAACAAAAACAGGCGGAGCAACATATCTTGCAGAGGGTATTCTTTCAATTCTAGATGGATCAAGCCCAGCAATCATTTTGTCAATATTTTTTCTAATGGTAGCTATTTTTACAAACCTACTAAGTAATCAGGCTTGTGCTGTTCTGTTTACACCTATTGCTGTTGGAATAGCAGTCAAATTAGGAGTTGACCCAATGATTTTTGTTACTGCTGTTATACTTGCAGCCAATTGTTCATTTGCTACGCCTATAGGCTACGTCACCAATATGCTAGTAATGACCCCAGGCAGATATCAATTTATGGATTTCGTCAAAGCTGGAGTCCCTCTGATAATTACTCTTTGGATTGGATTCTCTCTATTTGCCTCATGGTATTATGGCCTATGGTAAGCTCTCTATAAATAAAGAAAGACTACGAACCCTAAAAAATTATAATCTCTCAAAAGAAGGTTCACTTTTGAGACCACTTTGAAACTACCTGGTATATAGCACTAGTAAGGACTGAAAGATCTTGCTGAGATATTGTATAGGCAGGTGTAAGATAAACAATATTCCCGAATGGTCTAATCCAAACACCCTCTTCAACAAATTGCTGCCTTAACCAATCAAGGCTGATCTTGCCGCTTAATTCTACCACCCCGATTGCCCCTTTTACTCGCACATCAGCTACACCAGGAATCGAACGACAACGCTCCAATTCATCATTCATCTGAGATGAAATCCGACATACCTCCTTTAATATTGGTTTCGACTCAAATAAATCTAAAGAGGCATTTGCAGCGGCACAAGATAAAGGATTAGCCATAAATGTTGGACCATGCATTAGAGCAGATTCATCACTTTCGTTTAAAAAAGCTTCAAAGACATTATTTTTTGCAACTGTGGCTGCTAGTGGAATTGTACCACCAGTCAGTGCCTTTGAGAGTGTTAAAATATCTGGACTTACACCCCCTTGCTGAAAAGCAAAAAGAGTTCCTGTTCTTGCAAATCCAGTAAAAATCTCATCAAAGATTAATAATATATCATGTCTATCACAAAGTTCCCTGAGTCTGATCAACACTTCGTCACCATGAAAAATCATTCCACCTGCACCTTGAACTAGTGGCTCAACTATCATAGCAGCACACTTTTTTGCTTTATTTGATAAAAATTTTTCAAGTGTTGATAAATCATTTTCTGTTCTTGGCAATTTAATAATATATTGTTCAGGGATAGCCCCCTTAAAAAGCTTGTGCATACCTTCCTCAGGGTCACAAACAGACATGGCCCCTGAAGTATCCCCATGATATCCTCCCCAAAATGCCAAAATTTTGTTTTTCTCTGGATAACCCTTATTAACCCAGAATTGAATTGACATCTTAATTGCAACTTCTACGGATACAGATCCAGACTCTGAAAAAAATACTCTATTTAATGATTCAGGGAATAAATTTACTAGTCTTGTTGCTAATTTCAGTGCTGGTTCATGCACTAAACCACCAAACATTACGTGTGGCATTCTCTCTAACTGTTCCACTAGAAGTTTTCTTATGTGGGTGTGGTTATAGCCATGGCAAGCTGTCCACCAAGATGCAATACCATCAATTAAAACTCTCCCGTCATCAAGAAAAATTCTAACACCATCAGTATGTGATACAGGTAATGGTGGAGGACTCGTTTTCATTTGAGTGTAAGGCAACCATATGTGATCAATACCACTGCTATACCATGCTGGCTGCATTTTAATGTTTCTACTCAATAGGGGTTCCCTTAATCCCAAGCTTTTCGAATAAAACTGAGTCTTTATGTATCTCTGGATTAGCAGTTGTCAAAAGTCGATCACCTACAAAAATTGAATTTGCTCCGGCAAAATAACACAGTGCCTGAACCTCATCTGACATATCCTCGCGACCAGCAGAGAGTCTAACCACAGATCTTGGCATTAAAATTCTTGCCACAGCTATAGATTTAACAAATTCAATTTGATCTAGATCATCACTTCTACTTATTGGAGTTCCTTCTACGTGGACAAGCATATTAATTGGGACGCTTTGAGGGTGTTCTGGTAAGTTTGCTAGCGTTAATAACATTCCAGCACGATCCTTAACATTCTCTCCCATTCCTACAATACCGCCGCTACAGACATTTATACCCGCATCACGAACATTAGCTAAAGTATCTAACCTATCCTCAAAGGTTCGAGTAGAAATTATTTCGTTATAAAATTCTGGTGAAGTATCAATATTATGATTGTAGTAATCCAACCCTACCGAGGCCAAGCGATCAGCTTGAAGAGATGTTAACATACCTAAAGTAACACATGTTTCCATTCCAAGAGCTTTTACTCCAGAAATCATTTCACAAACCGTATCTAGATCATGATCTTTTGGTGATCTCCATGCTGCGCCCATGCAGTATCGAGTTGCTCCTGACTCTTTTGCTTTTCTTGCTTCAGAAAGAACTTTCTCTACTTCCATTAACTTTTCAGCTTTTAAGCTTGTTTCATGATGTGCACTCTGTGGACAGTAAGCACAATCTTCTGGACACCCCCCTGTCTTAATGCTCAACAACATAGACATTTGAATTTGATTAGGATTAAAATTTTGTCTATGAATTTTGTGTGCTTCGAAAAGAAGGTCGTTAAAGGGCAAGTTGAATAATTCCTTTACCTCCTCAATATTCCAATCATTTCTTATGACCGACTGTGATGTATTAATATTTGTTGCCAACGCAGAGCTCATACCCTCAGTGTTCATTTTATTTCCTTATCGAGGTCAGCTAGATATTGGTCTAGCCCCTACTTCAAAAACGTCCTAAAAGATTTTATTACAGTTTAAGGTTGACTGGTGCTTCGTCAAGGTCAAGGAATCAAGGGTTGATGTAAGGATACTATAAATAATAGTGCTATAAATATATTTTTTCACTGATAAAATAATCTTAATGAAAGGGCTGCTTCATTCATGTAGCAAAGGAAGATTAATATTATGAAATCCCTAGATAAACACGTTCAATTAAAGTTATCTACTTTGGAAAGTAAGAAATTATTAAGAAAACTTGCAGAAACTAATCGAAGCAAATCAGGGACCACAATTCGTGATAATAAAAAATTAATTTCATTTGCATGTAATGATTATCTAGGCCTTTCACAAAATCCAGACGTTATCAGAGCAATTAAGGAAGCATCAAATAAATATGGAGCTGGAGCTGGAGCCTCAAGATTAGTTACAGGGAACAATGTTCTTTATAAAAAATTAGAGAATCAACTAGCAGACCTCAAAGGAACAGAGCGCGCCTGTGTATTCGGTTCTGGTTATTTAGCAAATTTAGGTATTATCCCCTCCTTGGTAGGCCCTAAAGACTTGATTGTTACTGATCAATTAAGTCATGCCTGTATTTTTGCAGGAGCGGATTTGGCAGAAAGTAAAATCTTGACTTTTCAACACAACGATATCAACAACCTTGAAGGTATCTTAAAAAGAGAAAGAAGCTTACACCAACACGTTATGGTAGTCACTGATGGTGTTTTCAGCATGGATGGAGATCTAGCTCCTATACCCGAGCTCTCAAAATTGTGTAAAAAATATGATGCATGGCTTATGACAGACGATGCTCATGGCATAGGGGTTTTAGGGAATGGAAGAGGTTCGAACTTTGCATTTGAATCAGCTAGTGAAATTCCACTTCAAATGGGGACACTTTCAAAAGCTGTTGGATCATATGGAGGTTATTTATGTGCATCAAAGCCAGTAATCGAATTAATTAAGACCAGAGCACGCACTCTTATCTACTCTACAGCACTCCCCCCAGCTATAATATCAGCAAGTATTTCAGCATTAAATATAATAAAAACAAACCCTGAACTAACTAAGATACCATTAAAAAATGCTCAGTTTTTTACATCGATTTTAAAATTAGATAAGGCTGTAAGTCCAATTGTCCCTATAATTCTTGGTGATCCAGAACGTGCTATGAACGCATCCAAAATACTTGAAAACAAAGGGTATTTAGTTACTGCTATTAGGCCACCTACTGTTCCTGAGGGTACTGCTCGACTCCGTTTTGCCTTCTCATCTGAACATAAAATTGATGATATTAAGAATTTAGCAAAAATTGTTAAAAAAAATATCTTATGTAATTGATACACATTATAGAAAAGTGGCAGGGCTTAACTCTGTTATTTTTTGAATTAAACAGTCTTTAGAAATATATGATCATTATAGAATTATTAATTTTTCTAGTTAACTGAATTTGTTTGACCTTGGAAAACCTCTTGGAATCAAGCGGCCAGATTGCCCTCGCTTACCAACCCAGTTCTTCATATTAACCTCAAAATGCATACCTTTTCCTTTGGGCCAACTAAGTCCTTCATTTTTTTTGTATACTTTTATATCACTTAGACTTCCATCACGAAAACGCTGAAGAATAACACCTCTACCACGAGATAGAAACGGAATTTCTTTAATTGGGTAAGTTAACAACCGGCGATTGGTTCCAACTACAGCAACTGTATCTCCGACAGCTGGCACACAGAACGAAGCGTCTGTATCAGGAACTACATTAAGCACCTGCTTACCTGCTTTTGTATGTGCTAAAACCGAAGATTCATCAACTAAAAAGCCTCTGCCATCAGATGAAGCAACGAGTAATGTTCTATTCGGATAATGTACAAAAAATGATACTATGTCATGATCATTTCCAATATCCGCCATCAGACGCAAAGGTTCTCCAAATCCACGCCCTCCAGGCAACTTATCAACGTTTATGGTATAAAAACGCCCATTAGTAGCAAATAATATTAGTTTATCTGTAGTTTCAGCATAGAAGCTAAAACGCTTACTATCACCATCTTTATATCGAATATCTGAATCTGATTGAATATGGCCCTTAATTGCTCTGATCCAGCCTTTTTTTGAACAAATAATGGTAACTGATTCCTTCTCGATAATTGCCTCAACAGGTAAATTCAGGTCTTTAGGGGGGGCAACTATTTTTGTTTTTCTTTTACCTTCCGACGTATTACTTCCGAAATGTTCTTTTGCTTTTAAGATTTCCTTTCGAATAGCTGTTTTTTGTCTTGCTTTACTTTCCTGCAGTTTATTTAAATCTTGTTGCTCTTGTTTTAGCTCTTTGTATTCTTTTCGAAGTTCTACTTCATCTAACTTCCTCAAGGAACGCAAACGCATATTTAAAATTGCTTCTGCTTGATTATCATTTAATTTAAATTTTTTTCTAATCTTCTCTTTTGGATTATCTTCTTCACGGATAATTTTTATAACTGCATCAAGATTCAAAAACACAAGTAAGTAACCATCTAAGACTAATAGTCTTTGAAGAATTTTATCTAGTCGATATCGGGTACGTCGGTTAAGAACATCAAAACGATGGGCTATAAACGCAAGTAACATCTCCCGAAAACTCATTAATTTTGGGATACCGTTTGCGTCCAATACATTCATGTTAAGAGAAAACCGCACTTCAAGATCAGTCTGTTTAAACAACATCTCCATCATATGCTCAGGCTTAACGCCCCTACTCTTAGGCTCTAAAACAAGTCTTATATCCTCGGCAGATTCGTCCCGAACATTACCTAAAAGAACTAATTTCTTTTGATCAAGAAGCTCTGCAATTCGTTCAATCAAACGTGATTTCTGAACCTGATAAGGAATCTCAGTTACTATTATTTGCCATTGACCACGGGTTTTTTCTTCAACTTTCCATTTAGCTCTTAACCTAAGAGAACCTCTCCCAGTTTCATATGCTTCTTGAATATTATTAATATTTTCTGCTAAGTGGCCTCCTGTTGGAAAATCTGGACCAGGGCAGGCCCTGAGTATATCTTGGTATGAAGAACGTTGATTTTTTAGTAATAAAATTATCGCATCACATAATTCTTCAATATTATGTGGAGGTATATTTGTTGCTAACCCGACCGCAATTCCCGTAGCACCATTAGCCAATAAATTAGGTAAACTTGCTGGTAAAACCGATGGTTCGACTTCTTCTCCATCGTAAGTTGTCCTAAAATCTACCGCATCTTCACTAATACCTTCTAGAAGTGCTATTGCAAATTTAGTTAACCGTGCTTCTGTATAGCGCATAGCTGCAGCGTTATCACCATCAATATTTCCAAAATTGCCATGACCCTCAACAAGAGGCCATCTGACAGCAAAAGATTGAGCAAGCCTAACTAAAGCATCATAAACGGCAGTGTCACCATGAGGATGAAATTTTCCTATTACATCTCCGACCACACGGGCACATTTTTTATGTCCGGAGTGCGGATCTAACTTCAATTCTAACATTGCATACAGAAGTCGACGCTGGACTGGTTTTAAACCATCACGCACATCTGGAAGTGAACGTGATGTGATAGTTGACAACGCGTAGGCTAGATAACGCTCTCCCAAAGCATCGGCAAAAGTAACAGAATGAATACCAGAAGAATCTTTAATTTCAGTCATGAATCATCATAACACAAAATAACGCATATGTGAGTGCTTAGAAACACAATATTTTGTTTATATTTTATTTTCCCACCGCTTAGCTAAACGATTTCGTGCTGCAGGCATCTTTGTTTTTCGTGCAGATAAAAGATGTCTAGAAATAAACCATTCTGTTAATTTTAGCCCCGCAGATATATCACCTTTGGTTGAAATTTTCCCTTCTGAAGATTGATCTATCGTAAATTTTGGTAACGAAAGCAACTTCTCCCTATAGGGTTCTCCAGCTGCAAAGGTTACTGCTCGACCAGTTCTAGGCGAAACGTATGCTAGATTTTCCTTTTCACCGGTTAGAGCACAAACTGATAAATCTAAACCAAATCCTAAATCAGCTAATAATTTTAATTCCCACATTATTAAGTTCTGAATCCAAGAGGCACTGTCCTCAAAGTCATCTAAGAAACTAATTGTTCTTGAGTATAGTTCTGGATATGGATGACGTTCTGGAAGAGCTATTTCGATTAAAGAGCAAATAGACAAAAGACCTTCCAATCTCAGATTGTCTTCAATTAGCCGTGCAGCTCGAGCATCAGTCATCTCACAATTAAAAATTCCTAAATGCTCTGTTAAGCGTGCACGCCACCTTGCTGTTACCCCATTACCTAATTGATAAATACCTGAATTATTTTTGTTTCTTGCACCCCTAACAAGGCCAGCATGTCGTCCATGCTCTTTTGTAAAAAGACAAATTACTGAAGAAGACTCCCCATGATGTCTTGATGACACAATTATACCTTCGTCAATCCACTCCATAGAAAAACCTAGATTTATATTTAATTTTCAAGACAATCACTCTTATTTAGGGTTATAATCAAGCCCCATATTACGGTAATGTTCTGGGTTTTCTGCCCATCCTTCACGAACCTTTACAAATAGGAATAAATGAATTTTTCTTTCTAAAATTTTGTTCAACTCCTCTCGGGCGGCCTTACCTATTGATTTAATTCTCCTGCCGTCTTTTCCTAAAATCATAATTTTATGATTTTCTCTCTGGACATAAATTATCTGCTCAATTCTACAACTACCATCTGCAAGCTCTTTCCATTTCTCGGTTTCAACATTTACAGAGTAGGGTATTTCCTGATGGAGTTGGTTAAATATCTTTTCCCTTGTAATTTCAGAAGCCAGTATACGTTCAGATATGTCACTAAGCTGATCTTCTGGATATAGCCATGGACCGTTAGGTAGACGAGATAATAAATATTGAAGAAGATCATTTACTCCATCACCTCTCAATGCAGAAATCATAAATACTTTTTCAAAAAGTTTCATTTGTTGAATTTTTGCAACTAGTGGAAGCAAAATTTCGTGCTTTATAGTGTCAACTTTATTAATAACCATTAGTGGCTTTTTTTTATGCCTATGAAAATGCTTAAAAATTTCTTCGGTATTCGGGCAAATCCCTCTGTTTGGGTCAATCAGAAATATCACATCATCCGCCTCGCTTTGACCTTTCCAAGCTGCATGCACCATCGACCGCTCAAGACGTTTTCTTGGATTCTGAAAAATCCCAGGTGTATCAATTAAAACAAGTTGTGAGTTTCCATGTGTACAAATCCCCCTTATTTGGTTTCTTGTAGTCTGGATTTTAGGACTAACGATTGTAATTTTATCGCCAACAATATAATTAACTAAAGTGGATTTTCCAGCATTTGGCGGACCTATAACTGCGACAAAACCAGCTCGTTGCGTTCCAACAGAATCATTTGGAACTAGAGAAGGCTTATCACTTAACTTGTTGGCCATTAGTTATTACACTCAATATTTTCTAGCATATTTTTTGCTGCAAATTGTTCAGCATTTTGTTTTGATGTTCCGCTACCTCGAACGGAATTAACCCCTGAAACTTTGACCTCCACCTCAAAAATTGGTTGGTGAGGGGGACCTGATCTAGACACAATTGAATATACAGGTAAACCTAGCCCTTGCTTTTGGGACCATTCTTGCAAAACAGTCTTAGAGTCGCTCGGTGGCTGAATATGTTCTTCAGATAAAGGTCCCCAATGTCTAATTACAAAATCCCTAGAAACATCTGATCCACCATCAAGATGTAAAGCAGCAATTATGGCCTCCAAAGCGTCGGCTAAGTTTTTAGGATTAGATCGACCACCACTTGCTAATTCACTGGGGGCCATTTCTATAAAAGGCCCGATCCCAAGATTTTGTGCAACTCTGGCTAAAGCATCCCTTTTAACCAGAGAAGAGAATCTTTTAGCTAAAGCACCTTCAGACTCATGTCTAAATTTTAGAAACAAACACTCAGAGACAAACAGTCCTAGAACTCTATCACCCAAAAATTCAAGTCGTTGATTACTATCATTTACCCCCCCAACAACACTTGGGTGTTTTAATGCAAGTCTAATTAAATGAGGGTCTTTAAATTGATACCCAAGAATTAATTCTAGATCCTTCAATTGGAAACCCTTTTTTTTATCAGACAAGTCCATATCCATATAAAAGTTTATTAGTCTATTGATTTAAAAACTCTTTCAAAACGAGTAGACTCGCCCCATTTCCAAACTTCCCAGATATCAGCTATACCGTTTGTTGAATAAAATGTGAATTCTGCTCTCCCAACAAGGTTTTCTTCTGGAATATAACCAACGGCCGAGAGCACTCGACTATCCAAAGAGTTATCGCGATTATCTCCCATTGCAAAGTAATGTTTTATTGGAACGGTATATATTGGAGTATCATCAAGGGCACCATAGGGAGTCGCTTCTAAAATATTATAGCTTACCCCATTTGGTAAGGTTTCTCGATATTGCTCAAGTCTTCTTATATGGCCATTAGAGTCCTTGTATTCAAAATTTTTTATTTTATTACGTTTTAAAGGCCGGTCATTTAAGTAAACAACACCATTTCTAACCTGTATTCTGTCACCTGGAAGACCTATGATCCTTTTGATATAATCTGTTTCGTTATCCCTTGGTAGTTTAAAAACTGCCACATCTCCACGTTCTGGTTCCCCACCCAAGATTCTACCCGACCATAAAGGTAAACTCCATGGCAGAGAATATTTACTATATCCATATGAGTATTTTGAAACGAATAAGTAATCACCCACCATCAAATTTGGTATCATTGATCCCGATGGGATATTAAAGGGTTCAAGAGCTACTGTTCTTAAAATTAGTGCGGCCAATATTGCATATAAAACCATTCGTATTGTCGCAAAGAACCCACCTTTCTTAGGTTTCTTAGAAATATTGTCAGATCCTTCATTTTTTATTTTTTTCTTTAACATTTTTGTAATATTCACCTAAATAATATTTAAACCCAATCTATTTATAATTATAATCTAATTCTCAGAATGGGTGACTTCTTTCATCTTAGCACTTATAATTACTAATGCTTGTGCATTAGGTGGTTCATCAGTCAAGGAAAGAAGTATCTCGGCTTTCATTCCTGAAGGTGTAATTTCTTCCAAACGATGTTTTGCCCCTCCTGAAAGAACCATAGTTGGCTGTCCTGAAGGCAAATTACATACTTCAAGGTCTCGCCAATAAACACCTTTGCGGAATCCTGTTCCTAGAGCTTTTGCACACGCTTCCTTTGCAGCAAATCGTCGGGCATAACTCTCAATTCTTTTCAATCGTAGATCAGACTTTTGACGCTCAGATTGAGTATACACCCTATGTGTAAATCGGTCTCCAAAACGGTTTAAAGTCTTAGCAATACGATTTATGTCTGTTAAATCTACCCCTATACCTATAATCACCTGATTTTCCTACACCACAAGTTAGATCCTATATATCATAAATTAACTTTCTGTAGTGTTTTTAGAACGGGCCATATTCATTAGATCACGCATTCTACGAACAGCATCCTCGAATCCTGAAAAGATTGCCTCACCTATAAGGAAATGGCCTATGTTTAATTCACTTATTCCTTTTATTTCAGCTATAGGGCCAACTGTATCAAAAGAAAGACCATGTCCCGCTCGCACTTCTAGGCCAAGGCCTAATGCATGTTGTGTAGCAGATATTATTTTTGTCAGATGGGACTTTCTTTCTATCAAGTTTTTAGCATCACAGTAATGACCTGTATGAATTTCAATTGCAGGTATCCCAATGGAGGAGCTTGCGTCAATCTGATCATGGTCAGGGTCTATAAATACACTTACAAAACAATCAACATCCTTCAATGAATCAATAAATTTCGATAATTCATCCATCCGAGAAATAATATCTAACCCACCCTCTGTAGTAAGCTCTTGACGTTTCTCAGGTACAAGACAAACTCCAGGCGGTTTATGCTTAAGAGCTATCTCTAGCATTTCATTTGTAGTAGCCATTTCTAAATTTAATGGCAATGCGACTTCGCGAATAAGCCTTCTAAGGTCTTCATCTGAGATATGTCTTCTATCTTCTCTTAAATGACAAACAATTCCGTCTGCACCTGCTTTTTCTGCCAAATTAGCTGCCCTTAACGGATCTGGATGTATGCCTCCGCGAGCATTCCTTATTGTTGCTACATGATCAATATTCACACCCAAACGTAATTCATTACTCATCTGCATTTATCCTATTAGATTCTGTATCAATAGCTTTATCCTGTGTAGCTAGAACTTGACGCCTCTTTAAACGGGACATTCTTCTATGCTCCTGATAATTTGCTATAAGGCGTTGTATAGGAAAGAAAAAGATCAGCCAAACTATTATTGATACGGGCATACCACCAGCTAACATGGGAATGAAAATAGTTGTTGGCTGTTCAAAAATCACACTAATTGTGAGTTCCTCTGGCAGCTCCTGACCTTTCTCATAGCCTAATATTTTACTTCCAAGCCAATAAATTCCCGTCCAAATGAAGGGAAATGTCCATGGATTACCTACAGCAGTTCCGATAGCTGAAGCAATTAAGTTACCACGCATAAGCCAAGCTATTACCGCACCAAGTATGAAATGCAACCCGACAAATGGTGTAAAAGAAATTGCTGCACCACAGGCAAAACCTGCAGCTATAGAATATGGAGTGCCTGGGAGCCTCTTTATTCTTGTAAAAAAATAACGGCCACTCCGCTTCCAACCCATACTTGGCCAAAATAATTCGCGTATACGCCCTGAGATGGTTCTTTTTTTTCTGCGCTGAAATAGACTCATTCAATTCTGCCTACAGTATGCAAGCCAACTAAAATGAAATCGGCCTTCAAAATATCCGTGCAAGTAACATTATTTTCTAATTATTAGGATAAAATACTCATAGTTATTAATAACACCAAATAATTACAGTTAACTCAAAGCTGGTAAGGCCTGGAACCATTTTGTTCTTTATGGATTCGGCTTACAATAATTTAATCCTTAATTCACTTTTATCAATGCCTAGTTCTTCTAACACGACTTACACATTGCACTAAACGCAAATTAGCCATGATTTCAGATAAATGCCTTATATCCTGTACCTCGACATCAACTATAAGAGCAAAAAACTCTATATCACGATTAGTAATCTTTAAATTAGTAATATTACCTTGGCTTCTAGCAATTGCTGTAGTCACATTACTTAATGCACCAGTTTCATTTACTACTACTAGATCAATTCTACCTATCTGTACCTGCTTGATTGTTTCAGTATTATCCCAAGATAGGTCTAACCAACGTTCAGGAGTATCTCCAAATTCTGCTAATGTTTCACAATCTATAGTGTGAACTGTGACTCCACGACCGGTTGTTACTATACCTACAATTCGCTCACCGGGTAAGGCGTTGCAACATTCTGAGAAATGCAATGCCATGCCAGGGGTAAGACCACGAATAGGAACTCCTTGGTCGCCTGCTTTCACCTCCCCTGAACGTTTCATGACAAAGGAAAGTGCACGATTTGTTATTGACTCAAAACGACGAGAAGGAAAAAGTATCTCTGCTAGTTTACGACTGGTCAATTCACCACTACCCAGTTTAGCTAAAACGTCCTTTAAACTTCCCTCATTAATAACCGTCAAATGATCTGAAATTACAGTTTCATCAAAATTTGTATCATGTTCTCGAAAAATTTTTTCTGCAATTGCCTTACCCAATGAAATAAATTCTTCCTTCTCCTTAAAACGAACAAATCTTCTAATACTTGCTCTAGCTTTACCAGTAGCTACAAAACTCTCCCACATGGGTGAAGGTGCTCGTATTCGCGATTTAATTATTTCTACTTGATCTCCATTTTGGAGCTGTGTTCTTAAAGGTGCCATCCTTCCATTAATTTTTGAACCAACACAACTATCACCTATATCTGAATGAACTGCATATGCAAAATCTACTGGTGTTGCACCACGGGGTAACTCAATTAGGTCCCCCTTGGGTGAAAAACAAAACACCTGATCCTGAAACATCTCAAGTTTAGTATGTTCTAAAAATTCTTCAGGCCCGGAAGCCTTATCCAAAATATCAAGTAAATCCCTCATCCAACGATATGTTTTTCTATCACCTTCAGCACTTTTTGTTTGCTTGAAAGCCCAATGAGCAGCAACCCCGTATTCTGCCTCCTCATGCATATTCCTTGTACGAATTTGAATTTCAATTCGCTGTCTTTCTGGTCCAATAACAGCTGTATGTAAGGAGCGGTACCCATTTGGTTTTGGTGTACTGATATAATCTTTAAAGCGCCCAGGAACCATTGGATAAGCTTTATGCACAATTCCAAGTAATTGGTAACATTGCTCCAAGTTATCTACAACGATTCTGAAAGCTATTATATCTGATAATTGTTCAAAAGTAGTACTCTTACGCTGCATCTTTATCCAGATAGAATAAGGGCTTTTCTCTCTTCCAGTTATTTCGCAATTAACTCCTTCTTGTTTTATAGTCTGACGTAACCCAGATAAAACACGAGGAATTAAATCACCTCCCTCAGTTCTCAGAAACTCTAATCTTTTAGAAACTGACAAACGCGCACCGGCATTCAACTCACCAAACGCAAGGTCTTCAAGCTCATCTTTTATGCTATGCAAACCAATTCTTCCTGCCAGTGGTGCATAAATATCCATGGTCTCCATTGCAATTTTTTTGCGCTTATCATCTTTCAAAATATAATTAAGAGTGCGCATATTATGTAACCTATCTGCCAGCTTAACTATCAGCACACGAATATCTTCGCTCATAGCAAGCAAAAACTTTCTAAAATTTTCTGCCTGTTTAGATTTATCTGATTGCAATTCAAATTGAGAGAGTTTTGTTACTCCATCAACTAAACGAGAAATTTCAGAACCAAAACCATCCTCAATTTCATTTAGAGTAGCTAGGGTATCCTCAACAGTATCATGCAGCAGTCCAGTAACAACCGATGCTGAATCCAACTTTAAGGTCGTTAGAATTCCTGCTACTTCTAATGGATGTGAAAAAAAAGGATCTCCACTTGCACGCGTCTGAGATCCATGGGCCCTCATAGAAAAAACGTAAGCCCTATTCAACAATTTTTCATCGGCACTTGGCTCATAAGCCTTAACCCGCTCTACAAGTTCGTATTGGCGAATCACTTCTGCCCCCGATTTCAAGAAATATTTTAGCGAGCTACAAAATTGGACGACTTAACTTATCTATAATAGCACTATAAAGTTAATTTATATTAGCTAAATAAATTATCTATCAGTGTCTTTATACAAATCCGTCAAATTAGTTTGCTCTTCTTGCTTAATATCTCCCATTAAATCCGTGCTAGCGTCTTGTTTTTCTAAAACAGAGTTATTAGCTGGAGAAGAAGCGTCAGCTTCCTGTGCCGATGTTACACCAGCCCATGCTTGCTCTGCAGCTATCATTGCCGGGTTTTCTTCTTGCAGATCATCTTCAACATCATCAATCAAAAATTGCCTACCGCTGCCCAGTTCGTGTCTTAATTGATTTAATTCGATTTGTTCATCTGCAATTTCTCTGAGAGCTACCACAGCATCTTTGTCATTATCTCGATCTACTGTTAGCTCGGCACCAGAATGAATATCACGTGCTCTTTGTGCAGCAAGGAGCACTAGCTCAAAACGATTCCTAACTTTTGTAACGCAATCTTCAACTGTAACTCGAGCCATTGGACGACACCTTATGATAAATATGTGAAATTAATAATTAAGCCAGCAGGGATATATATATGTGCTTTATAAACCGTGCAAGTAATTTAGTTATTGCCACTTAAAAGTAGTTTTATTTGACTACATATTGACATAAATTAATCTAAAACAACTATATTTTGTTTGGGATCTAAATTTTTAATTAATTTTCTTATGCTAATTTTTAATATTGGGTGACACCAATTTGGATCCAAGTCATTCAATGGTAGCAGAACAAATGCACGTTTGTCCATTCGTGGATGGGGCAGGTTTAGCCCAATCCCAGAATTTTCTACACTCATATTTATAACCAGACCGTTATAATCTAAAAGATCTAGATCTATCGTACGTGGTGCGTTTGCACCTGACCTCTTACGACCAAATTTTATCTCCGTTTCTAAAAGCCTTAACATCAATTGGCTTGGAGAGAGATTTGTCTGAATGCCTATCACAGTATTAAAATACCAAGGATCGTTTGAAACAGGCACTGGTGCACTTTTGTATACTCTAGCATTAGATAGGACTTTTATCTCGCCATCATCCAAATGATTTATAATTCCTTGCAATGTATTTTCTGGTTTTCCAAATCTCTTACTGGGTAAATTTGCACCTAAACCTATGAAAATCATTAGAGTCTCCCTAAGTCCTGTTATAATTATATCCAGACTTTAATTCCTATCTCTTAGTAAAAAAATAACATGAAAACAGAATAGCCATAAATCTTTAGAAGTTTATAATGGTTATACAAATAAGCACTTAATTACATAAGCTTGCCACAGAACACTCTAAAAAATCACTCTCACAAAGAAAGCAGATGCAAGGTTTTCTATTAAATATGAACACAAAAATTGATTATAATCAGGAACCAGATACAGGGTGTAACTATTGTCAACGACTAGTAGAGTTTAGAAAAGCAAACCAAGAAAATAATCCAGATTGGCATAATCAACCTGTTAGGAGTTTTGGTTCATTGAATGCACAACTCCTAGTTGTTGGCTTGGCACCGGGTTTACGAGGGGCCAATAGGACTGGCAGACCATTCACTGGTGATTATGCTGGTGATTTATTATATCCAACAATGATTAAATTTGGTTTTGCAAAGGGAGAATACCTCGCAAAATATAACGACCCCTTAAAACTAATTAATGCCAGAATAACCAACGCAGTTCGCTGTGTACCACCACAAAATAAGCCTATTGGTGAAGAAATAGATTCTTGTGGAAAATTTCTAAAAATCGAAATTAAATCAATGCAAAAATTGTCTGTTATACTATGTTTGGGATCAATATCACACACGGCTACATTACGAGCACTTGGTCTGAAACTATCAAAATATAAATTTCAGCACGGAGAAATTTTTCGTTTAAATTCTGACCTCTCGCTTATTGATAGCTATCATTGCTCTAGGCTAAATACTAATACTAAGAGATTAACTCCATCAATGTTTGAGGCCATATTTAAGAATATAAAAAAACGGATTCATTAATATTAAAAATTTAAGAATTGTATCTAGCTATCAAACATCCTTCCTTATTAACCTTTCTTTTTGCCTTTGCCATGAACGTGCTTTTTCGGTCTGTCTCTTATCAAACTTACGTTTACCTACAGCAATTGCTAGTTCTATCTTTGCTATACCACGAGAATTAAAATAGAGTGATAAGGGAACAAGAGTCACGCCACCACGTTTAAGCTTACCAATCAATCTGCTTATTTCTCTGGATCTCAAGAGTAGTTTACGAGATCTATTTGGCTCATGATTCTGAAAATTGCCAGCAAAATACTCACTTATATGGGCGTTCTGGAGGTATATTTCACCTCCCTTTTCATAGGCATATGCATCACCTATATTAGCCCTACCAGCCCTTAAAGACTTTACCTCAGTTCCAGTAAGCACAATACCTACCTCTAACGAATCCTCAATAGTATAATCACGCCGAGCCTTACGATTAACTGCTATCATTTTGCTATCAACAGATGATTTGCTTGGCATTGGTAAAATTATCCGCTTTAAGGATTTTTCTTGATCTTTACTGCAGAATGTTCGACTTACGGAGAGCTTCTTCTAACAAAATAGAATTTTCCTTACTAGGTTCACAGAGAGGTAACCTGAATTCTTGCGTACATCGATTCATTAATGATAAGGCAAATTTAACCGGGATAGGGCTACTCTCTATAAACAATATATCATGAATAGGCATCAAAGCTGTGTGTTTTTTTACGGCCTCGAAATTATCTCCAGATTGCCAAGCCTCGAAAAATTCCATACATGCCCGAGGAGTTATATTTGCCGTCACAGAAATGACCCCATGCCCACCTTGAGCTAGGAATCCAAGTGCCGTTCCATCCTCTCCTGAAAATTGAATAAAATCCTCGCCACAGGCTCTTCTTACTAATGTAGGTCTGCAAAGATCTGCTGTGGCGTCTTTTACGCCGACTATATTAATATGCTTTGATAGCCTTGCCATCGTCTCAATTGACATATCGACTACGCAACGCCCTGGTATATTATAAATAAACTGGGGAATTTCTACTGCATCTGCAATTGTCATATAATGCCGATACATTCCTTCTTGAGTAGGTTTATTATAATAAGGCATTACTAATAAAGTGCCATCAGCTCCTGCTTCCTTAGCATGACGTGTAAGATTTTTTGCCTCAATGGTTGCATTAGAACCAGCTCCAGCAATAATAGGTACTCTACCCGATACTACATCTATGCAAAGTTCAACAACCCGCATATGTTCTTTATGAGTTAGTGTTGGTGACTCACCAGTAGTACCGCACGGAACAAGACCTCTTGCTCCTTCGGAAATTTGCCATTCCACTAAATCTCTGAACGCTGCCTCATCAATCTGCCCCCCCGAGAAGGGGGTTACCAAAGCTGTGAAATAACCTTCAAATTTGGTCATTAAGAAACCCCAATTTTTGATTTTATCCAGAATTAAGAATAATAGGGAGATAAAGTATTCACAATACTAGGATAAAAAAACCTATATAAATATTAATCTTTACCTTCTGTATTAATCTTAAAACTGCTATTTCAATAATCTTAATTTAATTAGGAAATTACTTTGCGTTATTTTCTTATAACCTTCAATGTGTCTTTTGCAATTATAGTAATAGCTATAATTAATACAGCAATGGCTAATTCTTTAAAGATACCTATTCCACCGCCTTTTTCAGGACATGATGCAAAAAAGTTTGAAGCAGCCATAGTCGCTCTTGATAATGGAAGGTATTCAGAGGCTATGGAAATAAATAGCAAAATTACAGATAACTCCGCCAGAGAAATCATAGAATGGTTAACTTATACTGAAAAATTTAGTTTTCCCTCATTTGAGGAAATATCTAGTTTCATAAATACTCATGCAGATTGGCCTTTACAAAAACATTTGTTGCACACCGCTGACAGAGCTTTGGCTATCAAATTAGATGATAAACCAGTCATAGAGTGGTACAAATGGAGAGACCCTGTTAGTAAAAACGGTCGCCTCAGATTAGCAGACGCTCTCTTAAATCAAGGCAAAGAAGATCTAGCAACGGATTATATCAGAAAATCTTGGCATCTTGATTATTACAGCAAACAAGATTTACTAACTACAGAAGAAAAATATAGGAAATTCATAAGATCAAAGGATCACCAAATACGGCTTGATCAGCTTTTATGGGACAACAAGAGAAAACAAGCAAAACAAATGTTTCGCTTTGTAAAATCTAAATATAAAAACCTTGCAATTGCCCGTTTGACTTTAAGAAATTCTCATAAAGGAGTAGATGCGGCCATATCTAATGTTTCCCAAGAACTTAAAAATAATGCAGGCCTTCAATACGAGAGACTACGTTGGAGAAGAAAAAAAGGTAAACATGATTCAGCAAGAAGTATACTACTTTTCCCACCAGATAATTTAGTTAGACCAAAGTTCTGGTGGAAAGAAAGAGAAATTCAAATCAGGAAACTTTTAGATTCTGGTGATTATGAAACAGCTTATTTTTTAGCTGCTGAGCACGGGCAAATGCACGCTGGAACATTTTCCCAGGCAGAATGGCTCTCTGGCTGGATATCGCTTCGTATGCTCAATGAGCCATTACTCGCCATTAATCATTTTTCTAGTATTTATGACACTGTATTCATGCCGATTAGCCGGGCCAGATCCTCATATTGGTCTGGAAAAGCTGCAAGTGCCGCAGGAGATAAATTGATGGCTGAAAAATGGTTTAATCGTGCGGCCAGCTACTGCACCACTTTCTATGGACAATTGGCTACTGAGATTCTGAAGCAAAATGATTATTTCGTTCCAAAATGTCTAGAACAAAAAGATTCTTCCAAAACGAATAACAGTAAATTACAAAACCATTCTCTTTTTTCTGCTGCAAGAAGATTAGCTTTTATAGGGAAGGACAAGTTAGTTCATACAATAATTCTTAAATTAGGTGAGCTTGCTAAAACTGCAGATGATTTCGCCCTTATAGCTTCCCTAACTGATGAAATACAAAGACCAGACTTATCTATAGCTGCAGCAAAGAGAGCATCCAGAGATGGTTATCATAATGAAGAATATTTGTTTCCAGTCCCAAACATACCTTTTGCACTTCCAGATAATAAGCTTGAGTATGCTCTAGTAATGGCCGTCATAAGACAAGAAAGTCAATTTTATAGTAATGCTGTAAGTCGTGCTGGTGCTCGTGGTCTAATGCAACTAATGCCCAAAACAGCATTATCAGTTGCTAAGAATCATAAACTTATATTCTCCAAGTTACTACTGACGCGCGACGCTTCATATAATATCAAGCTTGGGAGTGAGTATCTTTATAGTCTTATTAATAAATACAATGGTGCCTATGCATTAGCTCTGGCAGCTTATAACGCTGGTCCTGGGAATTTATCAAGATGGATAAAAAATTACGGTGACCCAAGGGTAGATAACAAAGTAGATATGATCGATTGGTTAGAAAAAATACCATTCTACGAAACACGTAACTACGTTCAAAGGGTATTAGAAAGTTTACAAGTATATAGACGTTTAATGAAACAAGGTAAAAGCGCAAATAATATAAAAATGGATCTTGAACGTGGCTTTCATTCTTCAATCAAGTTATCAAAATAATCCTTCTGTATATGTAACAAGTGAAAGGTGCTAAAAGTAATTAGTATTTTGTCCTCACATATATAATATTTAGGTATTTATGGAGAAAAAATTGCAAAACTTGCCCAATGTATTAGATATTCAGAGTGCAGCAAATCGAATATCAAAGTATTCTATAGTTACACCCTTATTAGAGTCCTCCATACTGAATAAAATGACTGGGGCAAGGATATTAATAAAAGCCGAAACATTACAAAGAACTGGGGCTTTCAAATTTCGTGGGGCTATGAATGCTCTTACCATGCTTACACCAAGAAAAAGAAAAATGGGTGTAATAGCATATTCTTCTGGCAACCATGCCCAAGCCATAGCATGCGCTGCACAAATTTTAGAGACAAAAGCACATGTTGTAATGCCAGATGACTCTCCTAAAGTCAAACTTGAAGGTGCTCGTTATTATGGTGCTGAGATTCATGAATATAATCGTAATTTTGATGATCGTGAAAAAATTGGTCATACTTTAGCAGCTGAAAACAAACTGACTCTAATTAAGCCTTTTGATGATCCTGCAGTAATTGCTGGACAAGGTACAGCTGGTCTAGAAATTATAGACCAATGTAATAATTTGCGTGTCAAGCCTGATATGGTTATGGCACCTGTTGGTGGCGGAGGTTTAATAGCTGGGATAGGCCTTGCAATTAGAAATAGGTGGCCAGAAATTAAAATTTATGCCGCCGAACCTTATGGATGGGATGATCATCGACTCTCAATCGATAATAGCAAGAGAAGCAGAGTTTCTAATTCAAATGTTAAAACTATTTGTGATGCTTTATTAGCACCTATGCCAGGAGAAATTACATTTTTAATAAATAAGCATTTACTTGAGACAAGTATAGTAGTTACAGATAAAGAAGTTGTTAGAGCTATGGCTCTTGCCTTCAAACATCTAAAATTAGTTATTGAACCAGGAGGAGCAGTTGCACTTGCTGCAGCCTTAAAAGGACAAATAGAAATATGTGGAAAAACTATAATAGTCATAGCCTCAGGCGGAAACGTAGATATGGAAACATTTGTCTACTTGTTGTCGAAAGAATATACAAATGACTAAAAGTAGATTGCTTATATTATTTCTTTCTTGGCTATGGTTTTTTGCACTAGTTACAATGATAACCTTTCAATCAGTTCAAGCTAATCCTGAACCAAGAACAAATCTACCTGTTTCCCTTGATGCTGCATTATCAAAGGCAGCCAGTCGAGATAAGGCCATTGTAGCAAGCCAAGGTAACCTCATAGATAAGCCCCGCAGGGGAGGATTTCACCATCTAAAGACAACTATCATTAGTATAGTGGCAAGATATCCAGAGCTACTAGAACCAGCAATAAATAAGGCTGTCAAACTAGCTCCAGAACAGAAGGAGGCTATAATTAAAAGAGTAGCTATTAGCTTTCCTGAATTTTTCTCTAAACATGAAAAACCTTCTATAGACGCAACTATTATTAAGCAGAGTTATTATAAAAAACAAATTAGAAATACCGAGGCTGAACAAATTTATACTGTTAAAAAGTCTATTGTTTTTAGAGAAAAAGAGAAGAATTTATGGCCTCAACTTCCATCAGAAGGAGGCCCAGATGGGTATGCAAATATTGACCCTCTTGAAAGTCTAAATAGGGCCTTCTTTTATGGAAATGGAGCACTGGATTTTGTACTTTTTGAACCCTTAGCAAAAACCTATGGTTTTTTTGTTCCAGATACAGCAAAACCAGCTATCGCAAGAGCATTTAACAATTTAGGAGAACCACTAATTTTTGTTAACGATATCATACAGCTAGAATTTAGAAATGCAGCTACTTCATTTAGTCGTTTTGTAATAAACTCTACAGTAGGTTTAGCTGGGTTTTTTGATGTGGCAGAAAATCTTGGGTTACCTTCTCATAAATCGGACTTTGGCAAGACCCTCCACAATTATGGGGTTGGCGAGGGAATATACCTAGTTTTGCCATTTTTTGGACCAACCTCAGTAAGGGACTCGATCGGCCTTGGGGTAAATATGTTTATTGACCCAAGATCCTGGACCCTAAGCTCTGGTTCTCGTTTCGGTCTAAGTCTTGGAGAAGGAATAACTGTAAGAGAAAGGATGATTGACTCTATTGACTACTTAGTTGAACACTCTAAAGACCCATATGAATCAGTTAGAGCTTGGACATGGCAAAAGCGCCAGCAAGAGCTTAAAAATTAACTAATCAAATATACCTTAAAAATATAAAGAATTTGTGGCCCAAAAATGAGTCCTAACTATTTAACTGGCACATTAAACATCCACAAGACTGTCCATCTTCTGAGATTATTTTTTTATTAACAAATTGTAAGTCATCGGCATCATAAAAATATTGAGCATGATCAGATTCACAACCAATAATTGTAACTAAAGTGGGATTAACCCTCGAAGAAGAACCACACACATCATTTGGTGTCCGTATTGAAAAAGAAGCAAATTGAAGCCCATTAGGCGTATCAATTCTACTAGGCCATACAGAAAATGCTCCAGCTCCAAAGCCATAAAGATTCCAGCGGGGACATAAACCTCCAAAACGCGGAGGATAGAATTTAGTTGCACTGAACCTCTGCAAAACGTTCCCAGCAGAGTCTACCTGCAGAAGAAATATTGGAACACCTTTATCTCCAGGTTGTTGCAACGTTGTCAGGCGAAAACAAATTTGATCAATTGGAACCATGAATCTACGTGATAATAACACAAAATCATGACGAAGATTATTTGCTGCTTCCTTAAAATTGCTATATGGCATTAATAGTGCTCTAGCGAGGTAATCTGTTAGACTGTTCTTTAAATAGCGTTTGGTTGGGAGATCTCTTAAATCAGCTTTATCTACAATATCAGATAACAAATCTGGCCATTCCATACCCACTAGTTGACGTGCCATCTGAAAGGCTCGTCCATCTGTTCCTAAAGCTTCGGAAATTAAGACACGACGACCATGTCTATCATACCGGCATAATGTTTCACCCATTACATCTAACGGTAGGACCCTAGATCTAACACCATGACGTGACTCCAGTATTTCAGCCAAAATCCCTAATAGATCAACTCCTTTAGAAAAAAATAAATGGCTCAACTCACCCGAAGCTTCTTCTAAATCAGAAAAATAATTGTTATGTAACTGCAGATAATCAAGCACTAATTCACGTGGGTTAGAGTCTCCCGATAATCCAAAGTCAGAAGAACCTTTTAACTCCTTATTCTCTTCAATTGTCTTAATACCCAATGCATGGCGATCAGATAGCTTACGATATAATTTATATAATAAGTAAATTGCTTCTCCACCGATGGGACTTGCTGTACATATATCCTCAATATCTTGGGGTGAAATATTTGATTGTTTAAAGATAGGGTCTGCAAATACTTCCCTCAGTTGAGCAACAATTCTAGCCTCATCGTTACCAGCAAATTGCACCAAATCAATATCAAATGCTTGCCCCAATCGTAGTAAGAATTGAACCGTGGCCGGTCTTTGATTTCGTTCTATGAGGTTAAGATAACTGGTGGAGATACCTAATTTTGATGCCATTTCAGCCTGAGTGCTACCTTGACTTTGCCTAAGCCTTCTAACTCGCTGGCCAACCATAATTTTTCTTTCGTCCATGAATATAATCACCTTAGTTTACAAAATTTACAATGTTGATTTTGTAATAATACATAATCATACATAAATACATGATTATTATCAATAGGTTATGGACTTTTATGTAACGTAACTACATTATCGCTCAAATTTTTTAAATTATTTTTTTGTTTGGAGTCGTTAATGTCAGTAAATTCTTTTAAAACACTTGTTTCAGCAGACGACAGTAATCGTTTTGAGGGTATTAAACGTAATTATACCCCTGAGCAAGTAAATAAATTACGCGGCTCCCTGCCAGTACAATATACATTAGCAGAGTATGCAGCTAACAAGCTTTGGTCACTAATCAAAAATGAGCCTTACGTAAATGCCCTAGGTGCAATGACCGGAGGCCAATCAGTCCAAATGGTTCGTGCAGGACTAAAAGCCATTTATCTCTCAGGCTGGCAGGTTGCCGCTGATGCAAATGGATCAGGCCAAACCTACCCAGATCAAAGTCTCTATCCAGCAGATGGAGGTCCTGCACTTGCAAAAAGAATAAATAACGCTCTGACTAGGGCTGATCAAATACAACATCTCGAAAAAAGCAATAACGAGCAACAGGAAGATATAGACTGGTTTGCTCCCATTGTTGCGGATGCTGAAGCTGGTTTTGGTGGATCCTTAAATGCTTTTGAGATAGCCAAAGCGTATATAGAGGCAGGTGTTGGCGGAATTCATTTTGAAGATCAACTCGCTGCTGAAAAAAAATGCGGGCATCTTGGTGGAAAAGTCTTAATACCAGTATCACAGCACATACGTAATCTTAACGCTGCCAGATTAGCAGCTGACGTAATGGGGACTTCGACAGTAATTATTTGTCGCACGGATGCAGATAGTGCCCAACTACTAACTAGTGATATTGATGAGAGAGATCACCCATTTATAAGTGGCGAAAGAACCGCAGAGGGATATTTTCGCCTAAGAAATGATGAAGGGATGGCAAGATGCATTGCTAGAGGACTAGCTTGTGCTCCCTACTCTGACCTTATTTGGATGGAAACATCACGACCAAATATAGAACAAGCCCGCACATTTGCGGAAGCTATTCACAAAGTATTTCCTAATAAATCTCTTGCATACAACTGCTCACCATCATTTAATTGGCAAGCAAATCTAGATTCCGAAACAATAGAAAGATTCCAATCCGAACTAGGCATGATGGGATACAAGTTCCAATTTGTCACCCTAGCTGGTTTTCATAGCTTAAACCATGGAATGTTTGATCTAGCTCGAGGTTACTCACAAAGAGGAATGGCGGCCTATTCTCAACTTCAGGATGCTGAATTTGCCTCTGAAAAGGATGGCTATACTGCAACTCGACACCAAAGGGAAGCTGGAACTGGTTATTTTGACGCTATCAATATTGCCGTTAGTGGTGGTGAAACTTCCACCACGGCCATGGGAGCATCTACAGAAGCCGAACAGTTTACTGAAGACGAAAAAACAGCTGAAGAAGCAGCTGAGTGAACAGTATCAATAGTGAGTTGCGATCCCGGACAGTGTATTTCACTGCGCAACACACAATTGGGGGGGTGGGTTAGAATTTTCTACCCACCCTTTTTACTCCATTGATCTTAGATATTTAATTACTCTATTGATCTTATATATTTAACTAGCACAAATTAAAAATAAATAAAAACCTATTTTATTTATCATTTGCTAATGACCAACCCCTAGGATCTTCCAGAAAAGAATAAACTTCCTTTAACTGGTTCTTATTAGCAACACCATCTTCGAGTGCTATTCTAAGTAAAACTTTGAGATCACAAAGTGAAGATAGCCTTATACCTAAATTTTCAATTTTTGAAACTGCATCATCTGTTGGACGAGTAAACATTACTACAACATTATCAATTATTGCACCTTCATCTCGAAGAATTTTTGAAAAATTTATTACACTCTTCCCCGTAGTTACTAAATCCTCCACTAAAACTATCTGCTGGCCAACAACACGCCCCCCCTCGATTTGAGCACCTGTGCCATGTTCCTTCGGCTCTCCTCTTACATATACCAATGGTAAATCCAAACGATCTGCAACCATAGTTGCATAAGGCACTCCTGCTGTGACTCCTCCGGCAACCATATTGGCGTTTAATGGCTTTATAATATTAGCCAATCCGTTAGCTATAATCCCTCTAGCCTGCGGGTGGGATAAAATTTGTCTACAATTAATATAAAATGGAGCCAGCAGACCAGATGTGAGCCTAAATGGTTTCTCAGTATGAATTAAAAATGACTTTGAATCTAAAATAGCTCTAGCTGTCGCTTCGGCTATATAATAAGAGCTTAGTTCAGCGGAAATTCTTTTAGAATCATTGTTAAAATTTTTACTCTTCATATTCTTACACCATAATCTATGTAATGATATTCTTCAGAAGCCTGCTCCACATTAACTTAATTTTCTGCTAACAATAAATATTGTGTAATTACGAGAGAATAATATGAAGCCTAATAACTCCAAAAATTCAACAAAAATTGATAACCCCACCTTATTATATTGCGCTCTTGATAATAAAGACCCTGAAACAGTAGAAAACTTGGCAATTAAACTATCAGGCTCTGTTGATGGTTTTAAACTTGGTCTTGAATATTTTTGTCATAATGGTCCAGCTGGAATTAATCGAATAAAAAATATTGGTCTACCCTTATTTCTTGACCTTAAACTTCATGACATCCCAAATACTGTTGCTGAAGCGGTACGCAGTGTTGCTCCACTTTCTCCAAAATATTTAACTGTTCATGCCAGTGGAGGGACCGAGATGATCAAAGCTGCAATATCAGCCACCCATGAAGAAGCTGATCGACTAGGAACACCAAGAATCCGACTTCTTGCTGTAACAATCCTCACAAGTCTTAGTCCTTTAGATCTTATATCTATGGGTATAGGTAGCACAACTAAAGATGCGGTTGCAAAACTTACAACACTTGCAGCTGAAGTAGGCATTGATGGTTTAGTTTGTAGCCCTGAAGAAATATCTATAGTTCGTAAAGAAGTGGGAATACATAAAGAAATATTTGTCCCTGGTATACGACCAGAAGGATCAATGAAAAATGATCAAAAACGCTCCGCAACACCAAGGCAAGCTGCAAATGATGGGGCAACTGCATTAGTTGTTGGTCGACCTATAACAGGGGCAGTTAATCCGTCACAAAGTGCTAAAAAAATTAAAGATGAAATTGGATTTAAAAGCTTTTAATCGCATTCCAACAAACCTTTGTTGACCATATCGTCTAAAATATCCTTAACAACTACGGCCCCAGAATAAATAAAACTTGTGTATAATTGGACTAAATGTGCCCCATCAGCAAATCTCCGAGTTGCTTCTTCTGCACTATCTATTCCCCCAACAGAAATTATTTTAAAATTATCAGGTGCAACTTTACGAACGGTTTTTAATGCCTCTCTGGAAAGATTAGATATAGGAGGTCCGCTCAAACCACCACCTTCAGTTGAAAATTTTGAAGATAGTGTACTTGGCCTACTAATAGAAGTATTTGAAACAACCAAGCCATCTATACCTGCATTAACACAAGTATTAACAAGCTGGCATATAGAATCTTGATCAAGATCTGGAGAAATCTTAAAAAGTAATGGCGGCCTTTTAGAACAACTTGCACGAATATTATTGAGTGCATCAAGAAGTCTGACTAAATTGTCCCCTTCTTGCAGCCCCCTTAATCCCGGAGTATTTGGCGAAGAAATGTTGATTGTTATATAATCAGCCAGATCAGATATCCTTTTAACACCCTGAACATAGTCCGCTACTTTATCTAATGTATCCTTATTTGCACCTAAATTTACTCCTATAACTTGTCCTGGTTTATAATGTTTTTTTCTCCATGTCTCTATATTACGGCTAACTAAGTTAAGACCTCTAGAATTAAAACCCATGCGATTTATTAATGCACAGTCTTCCCTCAGTCTATAAAGCCTTGGCAGATCATTACCAAACTGCGGTCTAGGTGTAACTGTTCCAACCTCAATAAAAGAAAAACCAAGCAGAAATAAATTCTTTATTGCACGAGCGTCTTTATCAAACCCAGCAGCAAGTCCTATAGGGTGACTAAAACTAACCCCAAAAACATCTCTAGACACTTCAGAAAACATTATCGGATTAATTTGTAATTTAGGCACAAAGCCCCTAGCTAAGAGCCACAATACAAAATTATGCGCCAACTCGGGAGGGAGTAAATTTAAGACTCTTGTACTCTGACGATGTATTAAATTATTTAGCACAATGTGAGTGAAAAACCTTCTAAAATTAATCTACTTTACCACTAAAATTCATTAAAAGTGTCTGCATCAAAATTATTATAAAATTTTTTTTACAAATTAATCATGCTCTAAATGTTCAAGTATATCAAAATTTTCAGCGTCAATCCCATTTGAATGGCAAACTACACCGCCAACACCTTCACCAACCCAATTCCCAATGGTTTTTACACTGCAAGCCCAGATCCTTTTAGAAAAAACAACAGTAAAAATATGCTCATGGTTAGTTTTACTTGCAAACAATATATCTCCTTTTCTAAGAATCTGCTCTGCATTTCCCTCTTCATGAGATAAGACAGGTGAAGATAATACTAATGAAACGAATATAAGTGCAGCAATAAATGAAAAATTACTTCTACGCATGTTATCTCCGTGTAATTGTTATAATGCGGCTAAACTTAGATACCTATCCGAAGAGCCTGCTTGGACGTATGAAAAAAATTAATTTTTATAGCATTAAAATATGACTTCAATGTAAAAAATGATGCATTTTCGATATTTTATATAAAATTCTTTATTTTAGCACATAGATAAAAATGAAAGATTGTTGGCACAAAGACGCTAGTAAATACTTGTCCTGTCTAATGATATTTTATGCAACTAAAAAATTTATATCTATATAATATAATTGCAAGTGATAATCATTTGCAATTAGATATTAGTAATGGTATATAAATAGCGAATTTAAAATGCGAGTGATAATCATTTGCAATAAAATTGTATATTAAACGGGTAACGAGGATCTGAACTATAAATTTTTAAAATGCAAATTTCTCCGCATCTGGTTTAAGCAAATGAAGCATCACTTTAACCTGAGACGAGTTAATTACCTTTTATAAGCTAAGTTTTAAGAAAAAAGTATTAACTATGTAAAACAAAAATTGAGGGGTTAAAAATGTTAAAATTCCGACTACTTGGG
>MDTE01169852.1_pt1 | contig 59333 bp, 53 predicted proteins | sample 811231 | NCBI WGS metagenome assembly MDTE01 (sample SAMN05326651, study PRJNA326480) | marine metagenome | isolation source: seawater | place: Indian Ocean: Red Sea | collected 2010
GAAACTTGAGAGGAGCTGCCCCTAGTACGAGAGGACCGGGGTGGACGTACCTATGGTGTACCGGTTGTCGCGCCAGCGGCACCGCCGGGTAGCTAAGTACGGAAGGGATAACCGCTGAAAGCATCTAAGCGGGAAGCCCACCTCAATACTAGGTTTCGCTTGAGAGCCGTGGAAGACCACCACGTTGATAGGCTGGGTGTGGAAGTACGGTAACGTATGGAGCTAACCAGTACTAATTGCTCAATCGGCTTGATTGTAGGTTGTCCGTCGGGATGCAGAATTCCTAGGCAATCTATGGGTCGCGCGTACAGCGGCAAGTATCGACAGCACATTTCTTGATTTAAAAGTTAATATTTGGTTATTGATCTCCTATGGAGGTCAGCAGTTAGTTATGCAGCGTTAAGTGAATATGAAATCTTTTCGTGGGTTTTGATGACCTGGTGGCTATAGCTAGGGAGTAACACCCGATCCCATTCCGAACTCGGTCGTGAAGGCCCTATGCGCCGATGGTACTTCGTCTTAAGGCGCGGGAGAGTAGGTCGTTGCCAGGTCTTCTAAGCCCACGACTGGTCATACAAGATAAATCAGTTCACTTTGTGTTTGCTACATTTGTAACCTATTATGATGAAAACTCTTACTTGAATTCGTTTATTGTCTGATTGACGCGGGGTGGAGCAGTCTGGTAGCTCGTCAGGCTCATAACCTGAAGGTCGTAGGTTCAAATCCTACCCCCGCAACCAATCATACTAGCCAGGTTTGACTTTTTATCAGAAATACATGAACTTTATTCATTTATTACAGAAAATATCGTAACAATTCTAACTTCTATGTTTGTAATTGGAGGGTTTATATATGGAAAGCGCCGCAATTAAGTCATTCTCTGATCCCGACGAATCTAAAACACCACCCAAAACCAATGCAGCGACTGTAAAACTTGGCGACATAGCTATTACAAAAGTAGAGCTAGAACCAGGATGGAAGTGGTCCGAATGCGTTAAACCATTGGTTGGTGGAAATAGTTGCCAGGCAGGACACGTAGGTGTAGTGGTGCAGGGAAGCATTCACGTTGTTCAAGACGACGGCACGGAAGTAAGAGCTAACGTAGGTGATGCTTACTATTTTGGTCCTGGCCATGATGGCTGGATAGTGGGTGAAGAGACATTTATTGGCTATGAGTTTTCACAAGACAGTAAAGATTTTGGCCCGTGGAAGACTGCTGAGAGATAATATAAATAAAGCTCTATGGTTAATCAGAGAATAGCTATTGTGGGTGCCGGAGCTAATGGCGCAGCCTTTGGGGCAGACATGGTGCGCGCTGGTTTGGATGTCACGTTTATTGACCAGTGGCCTGATCATGTTAAAGCAATGAAATCAAACGGCATACAAGTTAATATGCCAGCAGGTACTGAAATAACACCAGTACGCGCCCTGCATATGTGTGAGGTGGCGACTCTTAATGAATATTTTGACATCATAGTGATCTGCGTTAAGGCTTATGATACGCGTTGGGCATGTGAATTAATTAAACCTTTAGTATCTAATAATGGATTAGTTGTCGGTCTTCAAAATGGAATGACCATGGATGATATCGCTTCAATAATGGGAGCAGAGCGTACTATTGGTGCTGTGATAGAGGTGGCAGCCTACATGTCAGAACCTGGGATAATAGGAAGGCAAACTGGTCCCGCTGGGACTTGGTTTGGTGTTGGGGCATACGATGAAACAACACTGGGTCGTGAGAAAGAAATAGCTGATATTCTTGCTCATGCAGGAGCAGTAGAGATTAGAGACGATATTAGATCAGCAAAATGGATGAAGTTAATTGTTAATGCTTCAGAGTTTCTGCCTTCTTCTATTCTCAATTTACCGCTAGCCGATGCAGTTAAATTACCTGGCATCCATGATGTTATGAAGGCAGCAGGACGAGAGGCAGTACGAACGGGATTGGATCTAGGTTATAATCTTGTTCCTATTTTTGGTGATAAACAAGTTGAAGAAAATGATCCCGATCATTATGCATCGGCTCTTCTTGACGCTGTTTTGAGTAAATGGACACTGCCAGATACTAAAGTAACTACCTTACAGGATTGGACTAAAGGTAGGAAGGCAGAGGTTGACGATATAAATGGTCTCGTTGTTAGCGAACAGGAAAAACTTGGCGGTGAAGCGACAGTAAATAAACGTTTGGTTGAAATCGCTCACCAAATCGAGTGCGGGGAACTAAATCCCGATCCATCGCATGCTGATCTATTAAGGTCACTAATAAACTAGTCTAAAGGACATCGAAAAGTAGAAGATTTTAGATTATAATTGGCAAACGCAGCATTTTGTTATTTGACGGGCTGTAAATTTAAATCAATTTCGAAACTTACGAGACCATGTCGCGTTCTCTCAAAAGACGTCGTTGAATTTTCCCAGTTGTTGTCATTGGTAACTCGTTCACGAATTCTATCGATCTTGGATATTCGTGGGCTGCTAGTCGACTCTTAACATAATTTTGAATTTCTAGGGCAAGCTCATCAGATGGTTCATTGTTCTCTTTGAGAATAATAAACGCTTTGACTAATTCGCCACGAGCCTCATCGGGTACGCCTATAACTGCAGACATGGCAATTGCTGGATGACTTAGCAATGAATTCTCAACTTCAGCTGGTCCTATCCGGTAACCTGCTGAGTTTATAACATCATCTGCGCGTCCGACAAAATATATCCAACCTTCGTCGTCCATGGTAGCCTTGTCTCCTGTGTCTAGCCAATAATCATCATTATGGTCAGATAAGAATTTTTCTTTTGTAGATTCGGGGTTATTCCAGTATTTGAGAAACATAACTGGATCAGGAGATTTTACACATATAGTTCCTAACTCACCTGAAGAAACTAGTTTACCCGTTTCGTCCAATATACCAATTGTATGCCCAGGAACTGCGCGCCCCATAGAACCGTTTGGAGGGGTCATTATTGGAGCACAACATCCCACGATCATATTACATTCGGTTTGTCCATAACCTTCATTTATTGTCACACCTAACTGTTCACGACCCCAATCGATAAGTGATGTTCCTAAGGCCTCTCCACCAGAGAACATGGAGCGTAAATTGTAGTTCCAACGTTTTCGGGGTTCGTGAATTTGGCACATAACTTTAAGTGCAGATGGAGGAATAAAAGCATTGCGTACCCCGTAATGATCCATCAAGTGATATGTCTCTTCGGGATCAAAGCGACCTGGCGGGTTAACTACCTGCGGAATGCCGTGATATAAAGCTGGCATTGCTGAATCCATTAAGGCTCCTATCCATGCCCAGTCTGCTGGTGTCCACATAATATCACCGGGTTGGGGCATAAATTCTAATACAAAATCAAAACCAGGGATGTGTCCGATCATGGTTCGATGCGGTAACAAAGCGCCCTTTGGATTACCCGTCGTTCCGGATGTGTATATGAGAAGTGCTGGATCGCTATTGTCTGTAACGACTGGCGTGAAGCTATCTTTTGCGCGCTCCATTTCAGTGTATAAATCATGGACATCATGATTTCCGCATTTAGACTGACCATCGATAGAAAGTATAAACTTTATTTCAGGCAGAGAATCTTGAATTTCTGAAAGTTTATTACAGCCAGTTTGATTTGTTATAATAACACTCGCTCCACTGTCAGAAAGCCGGTGTTCAAGTGCGTCTGGTCCAAATAACAAGGCAAGAGGCATAGCGATAAGTCCTGCGCGATAGGAGGCTATGTGGGCAATTAAAGTCTCGGATGCTTGAGGCAGAAGTATGGCTACTCTGTCTCCTTTTGAAAGTCCAGCTGCTAAGAGTAGGTTAGCTAATCGGTTAGATTGTTTTTTAAGATCGCCAAATGTATATTCGACACGGCTCCCATTTTCTTGAGGAACAATCAATGCAGTTGAGTTTTGGTCTTGACTGTCACAAATTGAGACACCCATATTAAACTTTGTGGGAACATTCCATTGCCATTCAGAACAGGCTAGGGGGTAACTGCTAGCTTTCTTCACGTGATATCCATTAATTGTGTCAGCTATAAATAGTATATTAATTTTAAATAATAACTAAAGTGCCTTTATGGGTCTTGTAAAATGTATTGCTCGATGTGCTTTCTGTAATAGCGGTGACAGGTTTTATGGCCGGCAAAGGTACTGATGTTTTAGCTGGGTGCGGTATCTTGGTCGCTTGGAGCCTCTCCTGGTCCCCTTGATTTTTTGGCCTATTAAGCTTTTTGTTGAAATATAAGCTTATATATCACATTCACTGATTGCATTAACGATTGTCTCAGTCCGAATGCCTCTTCCGCGTTTTTCGCTCTGATAGTTAGACACAAAACATCCTGCCACCCTTTTTGAGGGTGATGCAAAAGCCCTCGCACCTCCAGATCCTAAATGACCAAATGCATCAGGTGATGATGTAAAAAGTGGCATTCCGTCTGGTGGGGTTTTCATAAAACCCATTGCCATTGCCATAGGCCTATTGATCAGTCCTTCATTCATGTCGGACCATTGTGTCTCAACTGCTCGGGCGATCCCCTCAGAAGAAATCAGTCGCACACCATCAATTTCTCCGCCCTCAACTAGGCAAGCATAGATTTTTGCCATTCCTCTAGCTTCTCCAAAACCTCCGAATGATGGAACACCAGCAGTTCGAAAACGCTTTGTGTTTTGCTCGGAAGGGCCAAAATTAGTTGGGAAGGCATTCCACGCTGCAGCTGCGGGTGAGTCTGGGTCCTGTCCAGCAGCATGAATAGCATCAGCGGGGTTTGGTATAATATCAGCACAGAGTTTTAGGGAATTATCAGGCACTCCAAGATAATACTTGGCACCTAAAGGTTGCGTAATATTTTCAGAAACGAAGTCCTGAATGCTTTTGTTGCTTACTCGTTTTACGATCTCTCCGGCTATAAAACCTATGTTTACAGAGTTATAAGCTCCTTTAGTTTCGATATCCCAAGCTGGAGCTTGGTTTTCTATAGCTCTAGCCATTGCTTCGGGCTTATATATATCCCCCGGTTTTGCTCCTTTATTGGACCAAACACCGCACCAGTGAGATAAAAAGTGTCGAACTTTAATATTTTCTTTACCCATTTTAGCAAAATCTGGCCAGTATTCGGCTATTGGTGATTCTAGGTCAACTTTTCCCTGATCAGCTAGGATGTGTACTGCTAGGGAACTTATTGATTTGGCAACAGAGTACATAAGACACAATGTGTTTTCTTGCCATAAACGCGTTCTTTCTTCGTCCATAAAACCACCCCATAAATCCACCACTTTTTTACCTTTGTGATAGATGCATACAGCGCTCCCTATTTCGGCATGCGTAGAGAAATTTTCAATTAGGGCTTGTTTCACTGGTTCGAATGTCTCGATACATTCGCCTTTTAGTATTATTTTATCTTTATTTGTAGAGTTCATAATTTTCCTAATAATTAATTCGAATAAAAAGGCTTGTTTAATTTATTACATTGTTCAATCAGAAGGATCTTGGCAATCCTAGGACATGTTCAGCGATATAGGAGAGAATTAAATTGGTTGAAATCGGGGCTATCTGATAAAGTCTAGTTTCTCTAAATTTTCTTTCTACGTCATATTCTTTTGCAAACCCGTAACCTCCGAAAGTCTGTATACACATATTTGCTGCATCCCATGAGGCCTCTGAGGCTAGAAGTTTTGCTATATTAGCCTCAGCCCCACAGGGTTCTCCCAAATCAAAAAGATTTGCAGCCCGGGTGCTCATAAGTGAAGCTGCTTCAGTTTGCGCGTAAGAGCGAGCTATAGGAAACTGAATACCTTGGTTTTGACCGATTGGCCTGTTAAAGACATTACGCTCGTTCGCATAGTTTGTGGCTTTTTCTATGAACCAGCGAGCATCACCGACACATTCTGCTGATATGAGAATTCTTTCAGCATTCATTCCATCTAATATGTATTTAAACCCCTCTCCCTCTACCCCGATTAAGTTTTCAACCGGTATTACCAAATCATCAAAAAAAACTTCTGTGGTCGCGTGATTTATCATTGTTTTTATAGGCTTTATTGTGAGTCCAGCATTCATAGAGGATTTCATATCAACTAAGAAAACTGATAACCCCTGATGTCGACGCTCTACCTGATCGATAGGAGTCGTCCTTGCTAGTAGTAACATTAGATCTGAGTGCTCGGCTCTAGACGTCCATACTTTTTGTCCATTTACTATATATTCGTTGCCATTTTTTTTTGCAGTGGTGGACAGGCTAGCTGTATCAGTGCCACTACTAGGCTCAGTTACTCCAAATGCTTGCAGCCTTATCTCGCCAGTAGCAATTTTTGGTAAATATTTATCCTTTTGAGTTAGGCTACCATGTCTAAGCAAGGTTCCCATAATATACATTTGTGCGTGGCATGCAGCAGCGTTTCCTCCACTCAGGTGTATTTCTTCCAATATTGCACTCGCAGCGGCTATGCCGAGCCCACTGCCCCCATATTCCTCAGGAATTAAAGCTCCTAAGAATCCAGATTTTGTCATGGCAGAAACAAATTCTTTTGGGTACGCTGCTTTTTCATCGAGCTCTTGCCAATATTCGGATGAGAACCCTGTACATAGTGATCTAACTGATGATCTAATGTCGCTATATCTGTTATTCATTTCATCGTCACTGTTTAAAAAAAGTTTTCTTATTACAAGGTATTGTTCTTACACATCAGATAAAAAACAATTTATAACATCTTATAATGTTTGTTCCTATCATGGTATTGAGATTTCATGCCATTAGTAATTAATACATGAATCAAAAGCTTTTATTCGCGGTACGTTTTGAATGATAATTTTGATCGGAGTGTAAATAAATGAAGGCCATACAATTTTCTAAACCTGGTTCTCCAGAGGTGCTTTGTTATGTCGAACTTCCATTACCTTTAATTTCAGAAGATGAAATGCTCGTGAGATCTCATCATATCGGAGTTTGCATTCCAGATACATTAATAAGGTCGGGCATTTATCCATGGGCTCCTCCATTGCCTACGGTTCCTGGCATTGAGGCAAGTGGAATAGTCGAAAAAGTAGGTAAAAATATTCGAAAGTTTTCTGTTGGTGATCAAGTAATTGTTTCGGCTAGAGAGAAGCCAGAAAGATGTGGTTGTTACGCAGAATTTATCAGTGCTAAAGAAAACGAAGTGTACCCTGTTCCCAGTGGTGCAAGTATGGAGGCAGCCGCATGTCTTGCTAATTATCAAGTAGCCTATCAGATGCTGCATAAAGGAGCTCGGATAGCTGAAGGTGATACGATTCTGGTTTATGGAGCTGCGGGGGGTGTTGGGAGTGCTTCTGTAGAGTTGGCTAGATTAAATGGGTTAAATGTTATTGGAGTAGCAAGCGATGATGAAAAACTAAGTTTTATAAAAGAAATTGGAGCACATTTCACTATAGATAGACGAGATCAAGAAATTGGTGAGGCTGTGATGGAAATTACAGATGGTAATGGAGTAGATTTAATACTCGATCCTATAGGTGGTGTAAAATTCCTTGAAAGGTTAAGTTTTCTAGCTCCTATGGGGCTTCTCTTGTGTTATGGAAGACTGGAAGGATATCCAGAAGGGGATCTTCTTAAAGAGATGGTTCGGACCATGGGTAGAAGTCCTGCCGTTCGGAATTTTAGCATGCACTCATTTGACAATCAGCCGGAAAAACGGATAGAGGCTATGAACTCTCTTATAGCTTTATTATCTTTAAATAAAATCAGTCCACGAATATATAGTAAATTACCGCTTTCAGAAGCAGCAGAGGCTCATCAATTATTAGAGAGCGGTAAAGCAATAGGTAAGATTATTTTACAGCCCTAATTGAAAAGAAATTTCCTTAACTAATAGTTTTCGGTCAGAAGAGGTTTGCTTTTGCGTTTGAAGCCACAGAGAGCCTCTGTAATTCTGTATCTACTTGGAAAAGGAAAAGAGATATGTTTTTGGACATGAGCATCACGCACATATTTTTCTATTGGCATTCCCTTGGTCACACCCATTCCACCAAAAATTTCCATTCCCTGTTCCGTTAAGCGTTGAACTGCAGAACCCGTAAACGCTGTTGCCATCATTTCATATGGTTGCCAATCTGCGCTTCCGTCTTCAAATGCTTCAGGATGGTCTTTGGCCCACGCAGCAGTCCATATTAAACGTCTAGCTGCTTCTAAGTTTGTTGCCATATCAGCTAAGAACAGACCTACTGCTTGGTGCTGAACTATTGGTTTTCCACCAGATATTCTCTCTTGTGCGAACTTGAGTGATTCTTCTAGTGTTGCTCGACCTAGACCCAATGTTAAAGCTGCTATCGTAACATGTGTGCCCATGTCAGTGCGTCCTTCAGGAGAGGGGCCTAATATGCGACCGGGAGGTACCCTTACATCACTAAAAAAGATTTCGGCATTATCACCTATACGTCTGCCAATTTTTTCCATCGGATGCCTCACTAAGCCAGGTGAATCACCTTCCACAAGAAAAGCTTTAGGCCCTTGTTCGGTTTGTGCCATCACAACTAGAAGTTTAGCCAAATATCCTACAGTTTGGTAATTCTTTGCCCCATTAATCAGCCAAGATCCATCAGGTTGTTCTACCGCTTTTGTTTTGAATCGAACATTAGGTGGAGTGTCGGTAAAGTAATCAAAACCAAGGTCCGTATCTGGCTCGTGGATTGCTACAGTTGTAAAGTATGTGTCATCTTCAATGAACTTTGGTATAAAATAATCTCTCTGTTCTTGTGTCATCCTTAATTCGAACCAATCACGAGCTCTTCTCGCAGTAAGCATGTAATAATAAGCTGTTCCAATGTCCCCTGCAGCCAACTCTTCTGCAACGACGCAGGCAGTCAAGTGATCAGAGGCCCCAGCACCTCCATTTTCTTCTTGCAACACGAATGTTCGAAATCCCAGCTGAGATCCTTTTTTAAGCACGTCCCATGGAATTCGATCCTCCCAGTTGGGTTTTGCATCTAGTTCTAATGCTATTGGCTTAATTTCGTTCTCAGCAAAATCACGAGCTAGTTTTTGGAATGCGCGCTGCTCTTCATTTAGTCGGATGTCTAGCATAACCTTCAGATCCCCCTCACGAAAAACTTAACAGGTTTTACGACCTGCATTGATCATCATCTTGACTTGTAGTTAACTATCTGTTTCCTAAATCGTTATGTCAACGGATACAATTTTAGATTATCTAAATGGCGCGTTCATAACAAAAAGAAGCTAGTGATAGTAAAGACGAACTGAATTTGTTATCTTTTGATTTTAAAAAGAACAACAGTTACTTTTTTCGAAGTTTATAAGTGAATATGAGCCAAGTAGCATGAAAAAAGGTTTTTAATAATTTAACTGGCTTGTTTGAATGACTAGAGTAACAACGAAAACTAAAAAGGATTAATCCATGAAAACATTGAAATATATAGCCTTGGGAGCGGCTGCTATAGGGGCAATTTCTTTAGCAAGCATCACCAGTCCAAGTATGGCTTCAGAACGAACCTTTATATCCATTGGCACTGGAGGACCAACCGGTGTTTATTTTGTAGTAGGAAATTCTGTTTGTAGAATGGTTCACAAAGAAGCTGCTGAGGGCCGAAAATCAGGCCGAAAGCATGGAATTAGATGCGCTGCACCTTCAACAGGTGGGTCCAATTATAATATAGGACAGATTGGAGCAGGGGAACTTGATTTCGGAGTAGCCCAATCTGATTGGCAGTTTCATGCTTCAAATGGAAGCAGTAAATGGAAAGGAAAAAAACAAACTAAACTAAGAGCTGTATTTTCTGTTCATCCTGAACCATTCCATATTATCGTTGGTAAAAACTCTGGTATAACAAGTTGGGGCGATTTAAAGGGTAAAAGGGTTAATATAGGTAATCCTGGGTCAGGCCAACGCGGAACTATGGAGGTGCTGATGGCAGCTCATGGGATTTCAACCTCGGATTTTAAGATTGCTACGGAACTCACTTCCTCAGAACAGTCCAAGGCACTTTGTGATGGAAAAATTGATGCATATGGGTACACAGTAGGTGTGCCGAATGCTGGAGTAGCAATTGCTACTGACGGATGTGGAGCTAAAATAATTAATCTTAATTCAAAAGTAGAAGCAGGACTTGTTAACTCAAACCCATTCTATGCCTTTGCTACTATCAAAAAAGGCACCTACCAGACTACCACCAAGGATGTTACCACTTTTGGGGTAAAGGCCACTTTTGTTAGTAGTACTGACACTAGTGCAGATGTCGTATACGAAGTGGTTCGTGCAGTTTTTGAAAACCTTGATTCCTTTCGTAAGTTGCATCCAGCTTTCGCACACTTAAGCCCTAAACAAATGATAAGTGATGGTCTTAGCGCTCCTCTTCATGATGGGGCTCTTCGTTACTATAAGGAGAAGGGATGGAAGTAGAATAAGATTTATCTAGTTTTCATAACAGCTGGTGACTAACTGCGTCACCAGCTGTTTTTGTTTTAGGGTACTTATTCAATGACACAGAAATTTGATGAGGTGGGTGTTTCGGAACGGCAATTAAGAGGATTTTACGCCTGGTTAGTTACGTTGGTGGCTCTATCTTGGTGTTTATTTCAGCTGTGGATAGCATCACCGCTGCCATTCATTTTTGGATGGGGTATTCTAATTGATGTGCCCAAACGATCGATACATTTATGTTTCGCTCTGTTGTTGGCCTATTTGCTCTTTGGAGCTCGAAGGAATGTTCGTAATCATCATGTTCCGTCATTAGATTTTTTGCTAGGTCTTTTAGCAGTTGGTTGTACTCTTTATATCCCATTTTTTTATAAAGCGTTGGTTGAGCGACAAGGTATACTATTAGATTTATCATTGTTTGGGTTTATTTTTCCAGTTGAAGCACTAATTGGTGGCTGTGGAATTCTCTTATTGTTAGAAGCAACTCGTCGATCACTAGGCCTGCCATTGGTGATCGTGGCATCGGTTTTTTTGGTTTACTCTGTCTTTGGTCAATCAATGCCCGAACTGATTTCACACAAAGGTATGTCTCTAGAGCGACTGATAGGTTATCACTGGTTGGGTGGAGAGGCCATTTTTGGAATTCCTCTAGATGTTTCCGTTAGTTTTGTCTTCCTATTTGTTTTATTTGGTGCGCTACTGGAGCGAGCAGGTGCTGGCAAGTACTTCCTAGACCTCGCATTTGCTATGGTTGGTCGATATAGAGGAGGGCCGGCAAAAGCTGCAATACTTGCTTCGGGTATGACTGGAGCCATATCTGGTTCTTCGATAGCTAATGTTGTTACAACTGGAACGTTTACAATTCCGGTGATGCGTAAAATAGGGCTTCCCGCTGTTAAGGCTGGAGCTATAGAAGTTGCAGCGTCTACTAACGGTCAGCTAATGCCTCCAATTATGGGTGCTGCAGCCTTTATAATGGCTGAGTATATAGGGATAGGGTATTTTGCCGTTGTTAAGGCAGCTATCATTCCTGCGTTAATAAGCTATCTGGCGTTGCTGTATATTTCTCATTTGGAGTCATTAAAGCTAGGCCTTAAGGGGCTTCCAAGATCAGATATTCCACACTTATGGAGAACCTTTATCGGAGGCATCCATTTTCTTGTTCCTATTATCGTACTTATTTATCTTCTAATGTTTAAACGCTGGACGCCAGGTAGTGCAGTATTTTACTCGATCTTATTTCTTATGCTTACGATTTTAGTTCAAAGCGTTGTTTTTAATCTCAGACAAAAAGTAAATACCTTTGAAGCAGTTAAGAGAGGTTTTGCTGATATTTTGTCAGGAATGATTTCTGGAACAAGAAATATGGTAACTATAGGCGTTGCTGTTGCATCAGCTGGCATAATAGTTGGAGCAGTATCTTCAACGGGCTTAAATAATGCGATGGTAGGTTTGGTAGAGGCAGTTGCCGGTAATAACATATATCTGTTACTTGGCCTAACTGCCTTACTTTGTTTGGTGCTGGGGATAGGATTACCAACAACAGCTAATTATTTAGTTGTTGCGTCTTTGTTGGCAGGTGTTTTAGTTGAACTTGGTAGTGCTTCTGGTCTTGTTCTGCCATTAATAGCTGTTCATTTATTTGTATTTTATTTTGGACTTATGGCGGATGATACACCTCCAGTTTGTCTTGCCGCTTATGCGGCTTCGGCTATTTCTCGAGCTGATCCGCTGAAAACGGGCGTACAAGCATTCACTTATGATATGAGGACAGCAATTTTACCTTTCATATTTATTTTTAACCCTCAACTTCTTCTAATAAACGTAGATAATTGGTGGCATATTATAACTATTTTTTTTATTGCCCTAGTTGCAATACTTTGTTTTAGCTCGGCGACGCAAGGGTGGATGTTGGTTAGATTGCGTTGGTATGAAATCCTTGGCTTAATTTTGATTACTTGGATGCTTTTTCTTCCCAACTCAGCGATGAACCGGATATATCCCGAATTTGCACCGGCCAGTCTCGATGAATTTTCAGAAGGTGATTTAGACTTAAAACAGAATCAAAAATTACGGATACATATAACACGAGAAACAAATTATGGAGATCGCTATAAGCTTTATGTTTTTGAAGGAAATAAGATTCATGAAGGTGCTAAATCACTGGGTTTAAAACTAGAACCTGAACAGGATCGATTTGTTGTTGCAGGCTTGGATTTCATGGGGCCCGCTGAAAAAGTGGGAATTAATTTCTTTGACTATGTTACTAGTGTTGACATTGAACAAATCAACAGGCCTGCAAAGGAACTAGTTTATATACCTGCTTTTTTACTGCTAATACTAATTATTTTAGGCCAAGTTAGACGTTTAAGAGTTTCGGGTCGTCAGGCTAAATAAACGATTCGATTTTAAGGAAAAATCTCGCTTTAAACCAATCGTTCAAAAGTTTATGTTTTGGGTGTTCTAAATCGCAGAAAACATATAAAAATTAGTGAAGTGGCAAACATTATTAAACTATATGTGGCCGCAGGTATCATTACTGGGCTAGAACCCATTAATAGAGTCGCCACAGCTATAGCTAAAGTGCCGTTCTGTAGACCACACTCAATAGATATAGCTATTTTCTGTTTGTATTTTGTGGATAAAGCGGATGCAACTAAATAGGCGATAATCATCATTATAATGTTGAGTGCAAATGTTACTGCTCCGGCTTCAGCGAAGTATTCAACAATATTGTAGCGTTGCTGGTAAATAGCGCCTGCTAGAACTAACACAAACAATATAGCTGATATAAAACGTGTTGATCTTTCAATAGTTGCCACAAATTTATCGGCAAATTTTCTCAATAAAACACCTGCAATAACTGGTATTGTAACGATTAAAAAGATGCTAATTGCTATCCCAGTTACCGAAATCGAGTTAGCATTAGGTTTATCTATTAAATGATTGTATGAAATTCCAACAATTAGAGGTATTGATATGACACTTAATAGGCTAATTACAGCTGTTAATGAAACTGATAGGGCAACATCTCCTCTGGCAAACAACGTTAAAATGTTGGATGTAACTCCTCCCGGGGCAGCAGCGATAATCATTACACCAAGAGCTATTTCTGGCCGCAATTCCCAGACGCTAATTAGAAAAAAAGCGACTAGTGGCAACAGAAATAATTGACATAGAACTCCAACGGCAAAGTCCTTAGGCATCTTTATAATTCTTGTAAAATCGGCAAATGTCAGACCTAAACCCAAAGAAAGCATAATGAATGCTAGTGCTAGCGGAAGGACGATATCAGTCATTATTCCCATTAGGGCTCTCCAAATTTAAAATGAGAAAAAAATTATGTAACTAAATATATGGACATGTGATTTGAACTGCTATTTCAAAAAAATTGTTTAGGTGCGGATACCAAGTTCCGATCACAATTGGTTGATCTATTATTTTTGAATTATATTCAAGTTTTATACGCTAAATCTATTTGTTTTTTATAAATTTAATCTTTCATCATTTCTATTTGTCTCATTGGCATAGCGTCGATTATCTCAAATAGCAATGAATTTGGTATAGCTTTAAGGGATCTATGTTTTTCTGAGCCGTCTTTTCCTATAAGGACCACTAAATATTTATCAGGATTGCTAGGGAACGTTTTAATTAACTCTGATGCATTAACTTCATGAGTTAACTTACCGTTTATCTTTACTTTAAGATCAGGGTTGATTTCAATAAATAAAAGATCTCGTTCGGCCCATTGTTCCGTTTCTTTCTCATAGTTTTTGCTTTGCGCATTTGAATGACTAGACTCAATTGCTGGCATAAAAGATATGACAATCCTGTTTTTCCACAATACCTTTTCTAAGAAAGAGGGAGAATAATTTGCTTGGGATGTGTCTATCATTATTATTAATATTAAAAAAATTAAGAACCTAATATCAAACATTGAGACCTTCTTTTCTGTATTAGTGTATCTTTAATGATCGAATTACATAGTCAAAAGTTAGTTACTAAATCCGTTCCAATTATTTAAATTTAACGTAATTATGTAATGTGTCTAATTACAGGTCTTTGGATTACGGAACAAATTTATCATATTGCGATTGTTGTATCAGATATTAATAAAGCATTTGAATGGTATACTGAGAATTTTGATTTAGAAAAAGGGTATAAAGATGAAACTTGGGCGTTGATCAGATCTAGGAATTTAAACATAGCTTTAGTTTTGAAGTCAGAACATCTTGCTCATTTTGCTATAGAAAAAGACAATGCTGAAGAGTTTGGGCCATTAAAAACTCCTAGAGATGGCACACTCTCGACCTATATAAGTGACCCATGGGGGAATATTATTGAAGTAATTAAAAACGCAGTTTAAAAAAAAGTTGAAGATTCTCATTTTCATAAACTTTACTTTTTTATGAATTTGTTAACCCTTGGCATTACTTCCTCTGCCATTAGCTGAAGAGATCTTTTAGTTAGGTCTTCATCAACCCAGTCCATGCCAGCATAAACAAGTTCTCCGAATTCACCAGTCACTTCTATAGTTTGTAATATTTGGTCCACCACACTTTCTACGTCACCACAAATCACTAAATCGTTAAGAACTCTATCTAAAGTTACTTTTTCATCTGGTTCTTCAGGGTGGTTTTTAAATACTGAGTGTCTATTTGCTCTAATAAGTTTTTTAAGTATCTGGCTATAGTAGAATCGATATGGGCTTTTTAGATTGTTTTTCCCATATTCAATAGCTGTGTCTTGGTTGTCAGATACAAATATGGTTCTTGCAACCCTCCAGTCAGAAGTATCCGCTTTAATTCCAACGCTTTTCTTGCCATCCGCGTAATTATTCCAATGAGTTGAGACCCATTTGGGCAGTAAAAAATTCGCTGATAATGGATGAAAGTCTCTTGCACCCATTGCTATCACTCCTTTTGAAAAGGGGGCAACAACAGTTCCAACTATTTCTGGTCTAGGGTTTTGGTATGGTTTAGGAAGTACACCATAACCTACTTCAGGATACCTAGTCTCGGCTGTAGAGACTTTATAACGATTGTTAGTAAAGTCTATATCGTAAGGGGGTTCCTTTTCCCAAATTTCTAAAATCACGTCTATTGCTTCCGCGAACATTTTATTTCGATCCTGATCTAAAATCCCTAATGCTTCAGCATCAGATCTTAAAGCTCCAGGTGATATGCCCAAAATAAACCTACCCTCCGATAAATGATCAAACATAGCTGCATGAGATGCGACTAGTACTGGATGCATATGGGATAAATTTGTGGTTCCTGTAGCAAGCTTAATATTTTTTGTGGAGTTGATCAATGTTGCTTGGAATAACATAGAGTTAGTAATATTTTCAGCGCTATCTGTTAGATGTTCTCCAACAAAAGCATCGTGATAGCCAAGCTTATCACACAAAATTATTGTTTCTCTGTCTTCTTTAAGTGTTTCCGTTACATTTCGATCTAACGGATGCACTGGCATGGTAAAATACCCTAATCGCATCATTTGCCCCACTTTTAAGAACTAATCTAATTACGATAATTATCCATAAGTAGATCATTGAACAGATATGTCATAGCAAAAGAAGTTACCAAATACCACATTTTGAAATCCACTGAGAGATTTTAAACGTAAACTAAATTAGCGTCTTTCATTCGATGTTTTTTGTAAACTAGCATGACCTCGAAATCATTAATTATTTGTAAATTAAGTTTACTTTGAAACAAATAAGTAGTTATCGAACAAAATGAATAAATCCAAAACAATACAAACTATAAAGTTTGAGCCTCAAAACGTTCTTGTAGTAGGAGCTAGTGGAGGTATAGGCAGCGCTATAGTTGATACATTTGCGAATAAACAATCCACATTAAATATTTTTGCATCATCAAGAAAAAAAAATAACTTTAAATGCAGAAAAATAAAATCTTTAATTATCGACTATTTTGATGAAGCTACTTTTACAGATGCTGTAAAAGCTATCTCAGCCAATGTTGATTCACTAGATCTTATCTTAATCACAACAGGATTTTTACATAATTATCCAGACTATATACCTGAAAAAAGTTGGAAATCTATTAATTCCACTGATATGATAAAATCCTATCATATTAATTGTGTGGGACCAGCATTGGTTGCTAGGTACATGCTTCCTCTTTTATCAAAAGAAAAGAAAACTGTTTTTGCAGCTCTTTCTGCGAGAGTCGGAAGTATATCGGATAATAAATTAGGTGGGTGGTACAGCTATCGATGTTCAAAAGCTGCTTTAAATATGGTTATAAGAAATCTTTCAATTGAATTAAGTCGTTTGTACCCTAAGGCTATATGCGTTGGTCTACATCCGGGCACAGTCGACACCAGATTATCCAGTCCGTTTCTGAATTCAGTGCCCCGGGGGAAATTATTTAGCCCTCAAAAAGTTGCAGTTCAACTCGTTGATTTAATTAGTGATTTGGAGCATGAATCCTCGGGTAAGATCCATGCATGGAACGGTTCTTTGATAGAATATTAAGCGAAGTTTTTTATAGATTGATATTATTTTTTTTAAATACACAGGCCTCTATTATATTGGTTAATTTTTTAATTTATAACTACCTGAGAATCAGTGATCTATCATCGTCTTGTAAACGTAAATAGCAGCACATATACAGCGAACTAAAGGATTATCATCATGATCAAAAGTTACGCGGCTGCGTCGCTTATTTCCTTCGTTTCTTTTGTAGTGCTTGATTTTATTTGGTTATCTTATGCTACTAAAATTGTTTATCGACCAAATATAGGAAATTTACTATTAGAAAAGCCTATTTTTTCTGCAGCGATAGCATTTTACTTGCTTTATGCTATAGGACTTTCACTTTTAGTTATTCGCCCGGCTATGACATCGGAGTCAGTTATTACGGCCATTTGGATGGGCGCTGTATTTGGTCTAATTACTTATGGAACGTACGACCTGACAAATTTGGCCACGCTCAAAGGATGGTCACTTTCTGTTACTTTAATAGATATGTTCTGGGGAGCAACTTTAACGGCGATATCAAGTGGTTTTGGTGTTTGGATTGTTTTGAAATTTCATAGCTAAATATAAATTATTTATTATTTACGCAGTGCTTTCAATCATATTTAAAAACTCTTGACGTGTTTCGGGCTGTTTCCTGAATACCCCAATCATATGGCTAGTATGCATTTGAACATCTGTTTTGTTAATTCCACGTGTAGTCATACATTGATGAGAAGCCTTAATAACGACTGCAACTCCTTTTGGATTCAGGACCGTATCAATCGTATTGGCTATTTGAGCAGTCATTTTTTCTTGTATTTGTAGCCGTCTGGAAAAAATCTCGACTATTCTAGCCAGTTTGCTTATGCCGACAACTCGAGAGTTAGGAATGTAACTTACGTGGGCTTTACCAATTATTGGGGCCATGTGATGTTCGCAATGGCTTACAAAATGAATATCGGTCAATACTATCATTTCATCATACCCTTCGGTTTCAGAAAAAGTTCTTTCTAGAATTTTTTTTGGATCCTGATTGTAACCCCAAAAAAACTCGTCGAAAGAACGGATAACCCTATCAGGAGTTGACAAAAGTCCATCCCTTGAACAATCCTCACCAGCATATCTAATAAGAGTTTTTACTGCATTTATGGCTTGTTGTTTACTGGGCTTATTGTCATGAGTTAGGGTAAAGTCAGTCTGGTTGGTTTTAACTGCTAAATTACTGTTGTTTTTTGACATCTCTCATTCCGTGTAAATCTAGGTTTTAGGTAAATAATATTTTCAAGAAAGTGAGGGGATCGAGCTATGGGGAAGGGGTTAGCTCGATCCAAATTCATATGTAAACCATGAAATACCTCATATCAGATACGGATTGCTGATAAATATGGATCACAATTATTAAATTAATTAGAGGTTTTTCTCTGACCGATCTGTGTTTAGAATCATTTCGTAAAGTATTATGTATCATGGCTGTTTTGAACATAAATAAAACAAAACCAAGATTGTCTGCTTGGATTACTGGAGCAAGCAAGGGGATTGGTCGTGCTTTGGCAATCGAGTTTGCTAGAGAGGGCTGGACTGTAGCAGCTAGCGGTCGTGATATAACTGCACTTGAAAGTTTAGTTGAGCTTTCAGAGAATTTTTCTGGTAAGATAAAGGCTTATCCGTTTGATATTACTGATGGGGCGAGATCAGAGGAAGTTTATGATCGTTTAGAAAAAGATATTGGGCCGATAAGGTTAGCTATATTAAATGCTGGAACATATATTCCTGAACCTGCAAAAGACTTCAATAAAAAGAATTTTCGGTTCTTGTTTGAGACAAATTTAATGGGGACAGTTAACTGTTTAAATCCTGTTATAAAACAATTTGTTAATAGAGGTCAGGGTCATATTGTTATTGTTTCGTCACTTGTTGGTTATTGCGGCTTACCATCAAGCAGCGCCTATGGAGCTACTAAAGCGGCACTTATAAACATGTGTGAATCATTGTATTTGGAGTTGAATGCTTGTGGGGTTGATTTATCTGTTGTTACTCCTGGTTTTGTTCGCACACCACTAACTGATCAGAATGAGTTTTATATGCCGTTATTAATGGAGCCGGAAAAAGCAGCAAAAAGAATTATACAGGGTATAAAAAGAAACCAGTTTGAGATTTCATTCCCACGTCGAATGACAATCATAATGAAATTTCTCCGCCTTCTTCCTTATCCAGTTTTCTTCGCCATTACTCGTAGGTTATTAAGATAATTCTAACTTATACTGGCCGACAGACAGAACACCATAATCAAATCCTACTTCACAATAACTTAAATAATATCGCCATAATCTTCTAAACGATTCATCAAAACCAAGTTGTTTAAGGTTAGGCCATGAATTCTCAAAATTTTGACGCCATATTCTTAATGTTTGTGCATAAGATGATCCAAAAAAACTAGTGTCTTTAATTACCAAACCAGAATTATTCAAAGCTCTTTTAAATACCTCTGGTGAAGGAATCATTCCTCCAGGAAATATTCTCAACTGAATGAATTCCGGGTTTTTTCTGTAATTTTCTAATCTATCATTATCAATGGTGATGACCTGTATTCCTGCGCTACCACCAGGCACTAAATTTTGCTTAATTTGATCAAAAAAATTAGGCCAGAATACTTCTCCTACAGCTTCAAACATTTCTATAGAAATAATCCTATCAAATACTTCTGGCACATCCCGATAGTCTTGAACTCTAATGTTTATGGAATCGTTTAGTTTCTCTTTGAAAACTTTTTCTCGAGCCCATTCTGCTTGCTCATGAGATAATGTCACCGCAGTTACATCGCATTTGAATTTTTTTGCAGCGTATATGGCAAATCCTCCCCAACCGCAGCCGATTTCTAATATATTTTCTCCTATGCTTATCCCAGAAATCTCTGCCATACGATCATATTTGGCAATCTGTGCTTCATTAAGAGATGATTTAGAGTTATCGAAATAGCCTGATGAATAAGTCATCGATTCATCCAGCCAAGAAGAGTAAAATGAATTTCCTAGATCATAATGAGCGGCAATATTCCGCCGGCTGCCATCAGGTGTGTTGGCGTTCATTTTATGACGAATTCGATTATAGAATTGTATAGTTTGGATTTTAGAAATTTTACTTTTTAGATATCGTTCGTTTTCAAGGGCGAGTCTTAGAACTGCTGTGAGGTCTGGTGTATCCCAATCTCCATTGACATAGGAGTCTGCTAGTCCTAGGGACCCTGAGGTAGCAACTTCTCTTACAAAGCGATAACGATTAACTCTGATAAAAATCGATGGGCCTGGATTTTTGCCAGAGTGTTTTAGAGAGGTGCCATCTGGCCAAGCTACCTCAATAAATCCGCTATTAAGATTTTTTATCCATTGTTCGAATAGAATTATAGATAAATTACCAGTTAGATTGTTAATTATTTTTGGAATAAATGATTTATTTTCTTTCATTATTAATACTGTCCTCACGTTTAAGTAGTTTTTCGTGAGGATTTACAATTGTTATGGTATTATATGAATTAGGGCTGTGATTAAAAACCGGAACTCGTTTTCGCCAGAGGTTGAAAGCTTCCCAATATATGCCTGCAATAACTTTGAAAGTCATCATTGGATATCTAAAAAAGGCTGAAAACAGCCATTGGTCTGTCAATAAATGCTCTTTTCCAGCGAATGTAGCGGTCAGTAGTTTTCCATTTTCATCAGATTCAACTATAGAAATACTTATCTTGTTACTCGGAATTCTAGTTGTCATATGGTAAGTGCAGTCCATTGCTACAAATGGCGATACATAAAATTTCTTTTTAAAACTGTGACGATAAACAACTGACTGGCCATCCTTTATAGGAACTACGTATGTATGAGATTCGCCGAAGGTATTGCTGACTTCGTATAAAATAGCGATTAGATTTTCAAAGCCATCAAAGCAAAAATAGACAGAAATTGGATTAAACACATACCCAAGCATTCTAGGTAAACAAAGAACCATTATGCTGTAATCACCGTCATCTAAGCCTGTGTCTTTTAGTCTTTGTATCACCCAATTTTTTAATGATCTACCATCTCTAGAACCGTGATCAGAATCATAAAACGAAAAGGGAGAGAACTTATTGTGTGAAAACAATAGTAGCTTCTTCCCTAAAAATGTTAGCTCATCTAAATCCAACAAAAAATAAAAAACACGGTATTTCAGTTTATGACTTTTTGGTTTATGGCGTTCATGGGTTACATACCCACTGTATGCTTTTGAAGAAAACATTAATTTTTCAGCAGATATTTTAAAGTTGATGGAAAAAGATTTTCTGAAGAATGATTGGGTAAGAATGTTGATGAATCTGTATTCCAAGGTCTTCGAGTTTTGCCCAGTATTTCAGCTACATTTAGTCCAGAATCAAGAGCGTCTTCATGAAAGCCATTTCCAAAATAACTGCCACAAAACCATGTTCTCTCTATTCCCTGTATTTTCATTAGTTTTTTCTGTGACCGAAGTGCCTGATTATCAAAAACTGGATGGTTATAACAAAACTTATCTATAATTAAATCATTTGAGGGCAGCGTGTGTGGGTTTAATGTTACGAAAATCTCATCTTGAGAATTAATGTTCTGCAGACGGTTAAGCCAATAGGTTACAACCGGGGCATTTCCCTCTTCTTTGTTGGAGACTATATAGTTCCAGCTAGACCAAGATTCATTCTTCTGTGGCATAAATGATTTGTCTGTATGAAGGTATGCAGTGTTTTTTGTGTAGTTAAATGTTTTCAGTAACTGTTCTTCTAGATAGTTAGGTTTTTCAAGAAGTTTAAGTGCCTCGTCTGCATGAGTTGCAATAACTACATGATCAAAACTGTATTTGTGTCCATAAACGTTTGTGAGGAGCACACTATTTTCTCGTCGAATAATTTCAGTTATTTCTTCATGAACAATTTTATTTTTTTTAATTTCGTTAACAAGCTTTTTGATATAAATATGGCTGCCTCCTTTGACGGTTCTCCATTTTGAACGTTTTCCTAGGGTCAGTAAGTCGTGGTTAACGAAGAACCTTATGAAGGATTCAGCCGGATAGTTTTTCATATCTTTTTCTGACGCTGACCAGATGGCTGATCCCATAGGTAAAAGATGATATTCCACAAAAGCCTTAGAATAATTTCCTAGGGACAGATATTCGCCCAAATTCAATCCTTTTAATCTCCCTTTTTCAAGATCGCTTTTTGCTCTTCTATAAAATTGAATAATATCCAAGACCATAAACCAAAAATCGGGGCGTAATATATTTGATTTTTGTGCAAATAGACTTTTAATAATATCGCTAGAGTATTCAAACTTAGTATTTAAATTGCTAAACGAAAATGACATATCGCTATTTTGGGTGGATATATTTAAGTAATTAAAAAGTGAAACTAAATTCGGATAATTAATTTCATTATAAACAATAAAACCAGTATCTAAATCTAATATTTTTCCATTGATATTCATCCTGTAAGTATTTGCATGACCTCCTAAATGTAAGTTTTTTTCAAAAACTACTACATCGTATTTTTGACTGAGCAGCCAAGCTGCTGACAAACCTGCAATCCCTGCACCAATTACCGCTATTTTTTGAGGACTGTCAGTCAAAATTGATTTTCCAATTAAATATTTTTCTTTACGTTTTTAGTCGGAAATTAGATCATTAAAATCGACTATACTTCATAATCGGGCAGCATTAGGTGTGATCCAATGTTAATTATGAAGCGTATTAATTAATAAAGTTAGTATTTCAATTTTTTCTAGGATTTGAATTTTTTAATAATTACTTGCTGGGTTTTAAGAAATTTATCAGTTGTAATGAAAAATTAAGGGGACAAGCGTCTTTATTCATTTTTTAGTATTAGATTAAATAATTAGTTTATTAAATAGTTGTTTCTAGATTTGTTAAAGATGATCTGTTAATTGGATAAACGCGTATATATTTTATGGGTAACGATCTAAATAAAATATTATCTTATGTTGGTGTATTTTTTTTTCAAAACATATTATTTATTTTGGTAATAGGATCGCGGGCAGGGTATTTAGTGTCAGATCACAATCAGTCAATTATGGATCAAGAAAAAAGAAACTGGTCCGAGGCTATAAACCGAATATCTGAATTTGAAGATACGGTATCTTTTAGTCAACTGTTTGACTACTTCGCTCCAAGGGTGAAGGCGTATGTTATGAAATTAGGAGCTTCCTCATCCGTTGCTGAAGATTTGACCCAGGAAGTGTTCGTGAATGTTTGGCGAAAAGCTAGTCAATTTGACTCCACAAAAGCTAATGCTTCAACCTGGATTTACACTATTGCTAGAAATCTTCGTATTGATGCATTTCGTAAAGAAAAAAGGCCCATGCCTGATCCTAATGATCCTGCTATGGTGCCTGATCCAATTAAAACTTCGGAAGACATAGTTTTTTCTAATGAAAGAGCTGACATAATAAAATCTGTATTAGACGAATTGCCTGATGATCAACGGAAAGTTATCCAATTATCTTTTTTTGAAGACATGACTCATTCTGAAATAGCAAATCGATTGAACCTCCCTTTAGGAACCGTAAAGTCTCGTATAAGGCTTGCCTTCCAACGTATTAAAAACTCGCTTGGAGAAGAACTGTGAATATCAAACATCACCCATCTGAAGATTTAATTATTTCGTACTCGGCAGGTGATTTGGGAGAAGCTTGGTCTCTCTTGATAGCAACACACTTAGCCCTTTGTCCTAGTTGTCGTTACACGTCAGATTTGGCCGACACTACAGGCGGAGCTTTAATGGAAACGTTAGAGCCACAATCATTATCTCCTGATCTAATGTCGAAAACTATGTCTGCTGTCACCACTCCGGGTAAAAAGTCATCGAATATTTCAGAAGGCCCTTGCACTTCGGGCATCCCGAATTTTCCTGAACCATTGAGAAGCTATGCAGGGGGGGATATAGACAATCTTAATTGGAGACGATTAGGTGGAGATGCTTTTCATATTCCGTTAGTAAAAAGTTCAGGTGGGCAGATCGCGCGGTTGCTAAAAATACCTTCTGGTAAAGCAGTGCCCGAGCATGGGCATAATGGAATGGAATTAACTATGGTTTTATGTGGAAGTTTCAAAGATGGTTATATTCAGTTTTCTCGCGGGGATGTTGAAACTGCGGGTTCAAAAACTACACATCAGCCAATTGCCACAATAGGAGAAGATTGTATTTGTTTGGCAGTTACAGATGCTCGTTTGAAATTTAAATCTCCCTTAGCGAGATTAGTTCAGCCATTCCTGGATATTTAAATTTGGATAAAATTCAAGAAAAGTTAGAAGTTGATTATTAGTTTTTTAACTTTCGGATCTGTAGTTTTCCAATTCCGCTCTGCGAACTATTGCCCAACGATATTGTTCAGGCCAAAGTTCAAAAGGGTTATCAACATTCATATGATCCGCAGCATGCAGTGTCCAAAAGGGGTCGTGCATAAGTTCCCTTCCGAGTGCAGTTAAGTCAGCACTTTGGTTTTGGAGTATATCCTCTGCTTGTTCTGGATATATAATGCGACCAACAGCCATAGTTAAAATATCGGCTTTATTACGTATTTTGTCAGAATAGGGAACCTGAAACCCTAATGGTCGGTCACTGGATGACTTCATAGGTGTACCATCATCATTAGTTCTAAAAGCAGGCGCGCTAGTAATACCTCCCGCAGAGCAATCGATTACATCAACTCCTCTTTTTTTAAGCTCTTTTGATAAAGTTATTGAGTCTTCGATTTCCCATCCATTGCCGTCTATTGCAGATAGTCTAAAAAATAATGGCAAGTTATCAGGCCAGTTTTCTCGAACGGATTCTGTGACTTCAAGGGCAAACCGCATTCTTCCTTCTAGGTCTCCACCATACTGATCATTTCGTAAATTAGTAACTTTTGATAAAAAACTGTGTATGAGGTAGCCGTGGGCTCCGTGGATTTCCAAAGCCTTAAACCCTACTCTGGCAGCGCGATGTGCGCTAGAAGCAAAGGATAAGATTACCTTGTTGATTTCATCTTCGCTCAGTGCTAATGGGGTTGGCCAATCTTCGCCAAGAGGTAATTCACTAGGAGCCACAGTCTTCCATTTCGATTCAGCCCAGGTTTCCATATTGTCATTTATTGGAACTCCACCGGCCCATGGCGGTGTCGCCGAACCTTTTCGTCCCGCATGGGCGATTTGGATGCCGGGAACTGACCCCATAGAGCTAATAAATTCGGTAATAGGAGCTAATGCATCTGCTTGTTCGTCGGTCCAAATTCCAAGACACCCCGGAGTGATTCTTCCTCTAGCTTCTACGGCTGTAGCCTCAGTAAATACCAGTCCAACTCCCCCACGTGCAAAGGCACTAAGGTGAGCAAACTGCCAGTGCGAAGCGACTCCTTCAGTGGCTGAGTACATGCAGAGAGGGGAAAGCACAACTCGATTTCTTAAGACCACGTCGCGGATCTTCAGGGGTGAAAAGAGTATCGTATTATTTGTCATATTTAATAATTAATTTCATATTATTTAACATTATAGAGGCAATAAGCCGCAGAAATATATTTTAAAATAAATGGTAATAACTTTATACTAGAAAATAATTAAACTACCAATATCACTATTTATTGGGACTATTGATCTAGACAAAATGCGTAACACAAAAATATTTTCTGCTCCCTTATTTTGCTTTTGTGCTTTTATGTTGTTAATGGTTCAGACCTCGTTTTCGGGCGGAAGTCAAGTATTTAAAATCGAAATAGTGAATCAGATTGCTACAGGGCCAAAGGTAGAAAAATCTGGTGGCTTAGAAGTTATTCGAGTTAGTAAGGGTGATTTTGTAAAAATATTTTGGAAGAGTGATCAAAAAACTGAGCTTCATTTGCATGGTTATAATATTAAAACAAAATTACTGGCTGCGGGTGAGTCAACAATGGTTGTAGAAGCTAAAGCTACCGGAAGGTTTTCTATTGAGGCTCATGGGTTTGGCAATAGCCATAAGCATAAAACACTAATATATCTAGAAGTCTTGCCTCGTTAATTTTTCAGGATATTAGAATTATTAGGTAATTAAAAGATATGATACGTTATTTGGTTTTATTAGTGTTGGCCTCAACTTTATTTTTTGGCATGAACATGCAGCCGGTTGAAGCTCATGCTTTTGCCCAAAGGTATGATTTACCAATTCCATTATGGCTTTATTTGTTAGCCGCTGGACTAACAGTATTTGTTTCGTTCTTTGTGATAGTTATTTTTGTAACTAAACACGAAAAAAATGATGGCCCCATTATCGAACTGCTGGATAACGGGGTAGGCCGTGTATTTGTTAATCCCTATTTTTTGAGTTTACTGCGTTTTTCATCGGTCATGTTTTTTTTGTTGGCTATATCTGCAGGTCTATTTGGTGTTCAAAATATAGAAAAAAACTTACTTCCTACAACGGTTTGGGTTATTTGGTGGGTTGGTTTTGCTTTTTTAAGCGCCATTATTGGTGATTTATGGTACCTATTAAACCCTTGGCGGATAATCGCTGAATGGGTGTCTACTGCTTTTCCCAAATTAAGAAATCACAACACTAGAGACAGATTTAGTTTTCAATTCAGCAACCATATTTGGTTCGCAGTTGTGATATTTATAGGCTTTGCTTGGGCTGAACTTGTTTGGCCAGATAGGGCTGTTCCAAAGAGTTTAGCAATTGCTGTAACGCTATATAGTTTGATCACTTGGATCGGTATGTACTTTATGGGAATTGACAATTGGCTTCGTCGAGGAGAGGCCTTTACAATTCTATACGGCTTGTTTGCGAGATTTTCTCGTACCGAACTAGTGGTTATCAGTTCTGATTACTGTTCAATATGTAATTCATCTGACTGCCATGGAAATATAGGAGGGACTTGTACTGACTGTTACTCCTGTTTTCGAAGGTCAAAAGCTAAGCATCGAAGAATTTTTTTGCGTCCTTATGGTGCCGGACTGTTAAACAGCGGGCCCGTGACTATCTCGACAATGGTGTTCGTTATACTCGTTCTTTCTACTGTTAGTTTTGATGGCTTTGCAGATACACCCACTTGGCAACTAATTTTTTCTAGTCTACTTAAGTTTCCAATAATAACAAATCTAACCGAATTTTTAGACTTGAATAATTCCATCACAATTATTTCGACGATAGGAATTGCGGCTACTCCAATTATCTTTTTTCTGATTTATTTTTTCTTTTGTTCTATTGTTTCAGTTATTGTTAGAAGCGCTGATAAAGGCCATTTGCCGAGTGACTCGAAGCAATTAAGAACAATAGATATTGCCTGTGTTTTTGTTTTCACGTTGGTACCTATAGCGATAGCCTATCATCTGGCACACTTTTTAAGTTTTTTATTAATATACGGTCAACAAATCATACCTCTTATTTCGGACCCGTTTGGTTATGGATGGAATCTTCTAGGAACTGCTACATATGAAGTTGACATAGCGATAGTTGGGGCTGAGTTTGCATGGTATACTGCAGTTTTAGCCATCGTTGTTGGACATGTTGTAGCCGTGTACTTGTCACATATTATGGCTCTTCGAGTTTTTTCTAGTAGAGAAATTGCAATTCGTACTCAATATCCGCTTCTTGTTTTAATGATATTTTATACAGTTATGAGCTTGTGGATTTTAGCGCAGCCAATAGTTGAGCTCTAACTTAGAATTAATCAAAAACTTTAAGGCTTCGTATAATGACTGATATAGCTGATCTACCTTTTTCTCCACGGATAGATAGAACATATCCAGAACCGAAATTAAAGCTTCCGTCGGGGGCTTGTGATTGTCACTTTCATTTTATCGGACCACAAAATCAATTTCCCCTGGCTCCTGATAGGCCCTTTGGTCATCTACAATTTGAGGACACATCATTCGGAGATTGGGAGCTAATGCAGAAAGGTCTTGGTTTATCGAGAGGTCTACATGTTCAATCGATGATGTATGGTCGAAACTATGAACTACCACTTCATGCAGCATGCCGCTATCCAGATCGTATAAAAACAGTTGTAATTATGCCATGGCCTGAGATAACTGACCGTGAGTTAGGTATTCTCACTGACTCTGGTGTTGTTGGAGTCCGTATTTCATGGATGACTGAAAGTCAAGTCAATCATAAGATGATCGACAGATTGCACGATTTTGGCTGGGCTATGCATTATTTAATACCTATGGCTGAGTTGAATAAAGAGTGGGAAGATATGATTTTACATTCACCAGGGAACTTTGTTTTAGAACATAATGGGGTGCCACCAGTTGAAAAGGGAGCTGAGAGTGAAGAATTTAATTTTGTGCTAAGATGCCTAGAAACAGATCGCTGCTGGGTAAAGCTGTCTCCACGATTTTCTGCCCAAGAAGATTTTCCATTTGATGACACTGATCCATTTGTCCATAAATTGGTTGAGTTGGCTCCTCATCGTCTCCTATGGGGCTCAGATTGGCCTCATCCACAATATTTTAAGCCAATGCCAAACGATGTTTCTTTATTGGATATGATGTTAAGCTGGGTTCCAGATGCTGAAACTCGTAAAATGATATTTGTAACAAACCCTGAAGAGCTATTTGGATTTACTTCTTCGTAAAGAACAAAACTTCATTCAAAGTGACGAAAATTAGAGGATAGTATTATGAAAATATTTCATGTCCCCAATACACGGTCGGTCAGGATAATTTGGTTGTTTGAAGAGTTACAACTTCCGTATGAGTTGGAGGTTTTGAAGTTTGGAAGTCCAGAAATGCGAAGTGCTGAGTATCGTAAAGTTCATCCTATGGGTCGTGTTCCTGTGTTAATAGATGGCGAAATTAAAGTTTTTGAGTCTGGAGCTATTGTTCAGTACGTGCTTGCTAAATATGGAGCTGGAGAATTATCACCCGAGACGTCTAGTAAAAATTTTGCCACTTATCTTCAATGGTTTCACTACGCTGAGGGTATGATTATGCCTCCAGTTAATACTCTGGTTGTGGAGACCAGGATTTTGTCTCAAGAGAGAAGAAATCAAGTAAATGTTGATAGAGCAATGAAGTTATTAACAAATATGCTAGTCGCTGTTGACGATCACCTTCACGATAAGGAGTACTTGGCAGGAGAGTTTTCTGGTGCAGATATTATGACCGGACATGCATGCATTGTTTCGTCACATTTGGGAGCCGAAATTTCTGATAAACCAAATTTAATGTCTTATATTGAACGTTTAAAATCTAGACCTGCATTGCAGAAGGCTTTCCCTGAAATAATTTAGAATCGTTTCTAGTTTTCTGAGCTACGAAAGTACCTTAATACAGGGCTTTGTTAAACTTGTAGTAAAAGAATATCTTGCTTGTCGGATTTGTTGTTAATAAATTTTCTTCGTCATTAAATATATAAATTTAGCTCTGATTTTTTCATTATAGTATTGTTCAACTTTTAAGGATCAATTAATGAAAACCCGCATTACAGAACTTTTAAATATCGAGCATCCTATTATACAAGGAGGCATGCACTATGTTGGCTATGCAGAGCTTGCAGCTGCGGTTTCCAACGCAGGAGGGTTGGGAATAATAACAGCTCTCACACAACCGTCTCCAAGTGATTTATCTAAGGAGATCAGTAGATGTAAAGATATGACGAATAAACCATTTGGTGTAAACCTTACAATTTTACCCACTTTTAAAGATCCCGATTACCCCGGATATGTAAAAGCGATAATTGAAGGTGGTGTGACCGTAGTTGAAACAGCAGGCCGCAACCCACAGGAAATACTACCTTACCTTCACGAAGCGGGCGTTAAGGTAATTCATAAATGTACTTCAATTCGTCACTCACTAAAGGCTCAGTCAATAGGTTGTGATGCTGTTTCGGTAGATGGTTTTGAGTGTGGAGGTCACCCAGGAGAAGATGACATTCCTAATATGATACTACTTCCACGGGCAGCAGACGAATTGGAAATTCCTTTTGTTGCTTCAGGTGGGATGGCGGACGCTCGTTCTCTTGTTAGTTCTTTAGCTATGGGAGCAGATGGGATGAATATGGGCACACGTTTTATGGCAACAAAAGAGGCTCCTATTCATGAAAAAGTTAAGCAGGCCATTTTAGAGGCTACAGAGTTAGATACAAGATTAATTATGAGGCCTCTTCGTAATACTGAACGTGTCTTAACTAATGTGGCCGTAGAACGACTTTTGGAAAAGGAGAGAGAACTAGGTGCTGACCTAAATATAAATGACCTAACAGAAGAAGTTATGGGTGTTTATCCACGGGTGATGATTGACGGAGACATGGATGCTGGAGCTTGGTCTTGTGGTATGGTTGCCGGCCTAATTCATGACATCCCTAGCTGTGAAGAGCTTATAAACAGAATCATGGCTGAAGCTGATAGTTTGATTAAAAATAGGCTTAATGGGTTTGTAGTGGACTAATATATTACTTCACTAAAAGGTTAAACTAGAGAAATGATTTCAGCTTATTTTTGAAATTTTTGACGCTTTTCACATGAGGTTTAATGCATTCTTTATTTGATTATATAATAGTGGGAGGAGGGTCGGCTGGATGCGTTTTAGCTAATAGACTTTCTGCTAATCCTAAAAATAAAGTGCTTTTAATTGAGGCAGGGATAGATACTGCCCCTGATGCCGAGCCAGAAGATGTTTTAGATACGTACCCTGTGTCATATTATAACCCAGATTATGCTTGGCCTAATCTTACTGCACATATCAAGCTTAAAAATACTTCCAAAGATCTTCCCGTTCGTCAGGCCCGTATACTTGGAGGTGGTTCTTCGTTAATGGGCATGGTTGCGCTAAGAGGTTTGCCTGATGATTATAATGGGTGGCGTGATATGGGGGCAGATGGTTGGAGCTGGCAAGATGTTCTACCCTATTTTTGTAAGTTAGAAAATGACGTTGATTTTCAAGGAGAGTTGCATGGTGATGGAGGGCCGGTACCGATCAGACGTCTACCTCCTAGTGAATGGCCACCCCTTCTTAATGCTATTAAAGAGTATTGTGACGCACATCAAATTAGTTATGTGCAAGATTTCAATAGCGATTTCCGAGATGGTTTTGGAGTTTTGCCAACTAGTAAATTTTCAAATAAACGAGCATCAAGTGCTATTTGTTATTTGAATTCCCAGGTTCGACAGAGATTAAACTTAAAAATTATCACTCAAGCAAATGTAAACAATTTGATTTTTGGGGATCCGAGTAACGGCAAACGTGTAACGGGTGTTAAAGTAAACATCAATAAACAAGTTCAAGAATACACCGGGAGGGAGGTAATTCTATCATCGGGAGCCCTGAAATCTCCTGTTCTTCTTCTTAGATCGGGTATCGGGCCGGCAGTAGAATTAAGTTCAGTAGGGGTTGATATAGTTTCTAACTTGAAAGGAGTAGGTAGCAACCTGCAAAATCATCAGATTTTATATTTAGTAGCTCATATGCAGAAAGAGGCCAGCCATCGATCTCGCCCACGTCTTCACACAATGGCTACATTGCGATACTCCTCTATGATAAAAGGTTGCCCTGTGAGTGATATGTATATTTCAGTAGTTGGAATGTCTGGATGGCATGCGCTGGGAAGGAGATTGAGTTCACTTACACCAGCCGTTTTGCAGCCGTATTCCAGAGGAAAAATAAGTCTACGTAGTTCGAATATAGCTGAGCGTGCTCTTATTGAATTTGATTTTCAATCGGATAAGCGAGATTTAGTTCGTCTTTCCGGCGCTGTTAGGCGCGCTTCGGAAATTCTTTTGTCATCTCAGGTTAGGGATCTTTGGTGTCATGCTTTCCCAGTAATGCGTGCCGATAGAATGCGACATTTTAATGAGGTCACCAGATATAACAAATTTAGAGCAAATATTATCGCAAAACTTCTAGACACTATTCCCTCGTTGGGCAGGCCGATTGTAGGGGCTCTATCAAAGCCTGGTATTGATATTACTAAACTTATTTCCGATGATCAGTTGCTTAATGACTTTGTCTCTGAAAGTGTGACCGGGATGGCACATCATGTGGGGACCTGTCGAATGGGGTCAACTTCAGACGAGATGGCGGTTGTGGATTCTAATGCTAGAGTAAAAGGTGTTATAGGCTTAAGGGTTATTGATGCCTCTATTATGCCTAGAATACCCCGAGGAAATACAAATATACCCACTCTCATGCTCGCAGAGAAATTGGCTGATAGTATAATTAAAGAGAAATATTAATTATTTAGGATCAAAAATATGAAGATTTTTAATGCTCATAAGGTAGGTAAGTTTTCTGATGAAAATCCAAATGACGAATTTTCTGAGATAGCAGAAGACGGCTATGTTAGGACGAGAGTAGTTAGTAACGATTATTGTTCTATCTCTGTTGCATCTTTTCGCGATGGCCAAATTAAAGAAAAACCCCATCGGCATCCAAACGCAGCAGAGATTTATTACGTATTAGAGGGTAAGGGGTTAGCCACTGATGCTAATGGGAATGAGAAGTTAGTCGGCCCAGGAGAGATTATTTATTTTGATGCAGGCGAATTTCACAACATACACGCTGCACCAGGTCATGATTGTAAGTATTACAGGGTACAGGCCGGAAAAGATCGACATGTAGAAGATTGAAAAATTACTTTTTGAAGATGATAAAATAAGACATGAACAAACAAGACAAAGAATTTACGATTAACGAAGCTTTGAATATAGCTGTTGAGCATCACAATGCTGGGCGGTTATCTGAGGCTGACAATATTTACCGATCGGTCTTAAATAAGTTGCCTAACCAACCTATTGCTCTGAATCTAAGTGGTCTAATACTCCATCAAACAGGCAAAACTGAAGCAGCTATTAATCAGATTAAAAAAGCGATAACGTCCGATCCTAAGTATGCGCATGCTTACAATAACCTAGGCACTATTTTTATGGATTTAAATCGATTTGAAGAAGCAGCTCAGAACTTTAATGCTGCGACGGATATAGATCCAAATTATGCCTTAGCTTCTAATAACCTTGGTAACGCTCATTTTAAACTGGGAAATAATGAGGAGGCGGCTAAGCATTATCAAAAGACCATTTCTTTAGACCCCAAATACTCTGGGGCATTTAGTAATCTAGGCGCAGTATTGATCACACAAGGGAAATGGAAAGAGGCTTACGATTGCTTTTTAAAAGCTCTGAAAGTTCTTCCCGATAATGCTGATGTATTAAGTAATTTGGGTGTTGTTTTAGTCGAGCTTGGTCGCTTGGAGGAGGCCGCAGAAAATTACAAACAGGCTTTATCGATTAACCCCAATCATACTGATGCAATGAGTAATTATGCTATACTTTTAAATAATCTTGGTAATAAAGAATTAGCACTTTCATTTTTTTCTAAAAGATTAGAGCTCGTGAGGGGTGAATATACAGCAAATCTAGACCTACCAGAGTTCAAATATATCACTAGATCAAAAATAAAGCATGATATCGAGCAGTTCAATTTTTTACAGAGCACCTACGAGAAAAATACAAGTTTTGGACAACTTGCAGCAGTATATTCTAAACTTGAGAATGAAATTAGATGGCCAACTAGTGACGCTGAGAGGGTTCTTCTTTCAAAGGATCAGAAAGAACTAATAAAAAGTAGTTATAACCGATTAGTACATGTGGCTGATGCTGAGGAAATATCAGGCGGTGCTTTGAATAAAAACTTGGATGTAGAGGCCATTACTCGGAGTTATTTTGAGAATAAACCAGGGATGACTTTTTTTGATGATTTTTTAAATGATCTTGCGCTTAAGAAATTGCGTAGATTCCTGATGGAAAGTACGATTTGGTTTGATTTTGGCTATGCCGGGGGCTATTTGGGAGCAATGTATAAAGATGGTATGGCTTGTCCGCTCCTTTTGCAGATAGCAGATGAATTAAGCCAAACCTTTCCAGGAATAATAAAAAAACATCATTTAACACAGATGTGGGCCTATAAATATGACAGTCAGCTTACGGGCATCAAGAATCATGCTGATGGCGCTGCAGTTAACGTAAATTTTTGGATTACTCCCAACTCAGCCAATCTAGATGACCAATCAGGGGGATTAATTATTCATAAAGCAGAGGCTCCATTAGATTGGGGCTTTAGAAAATTTAATAGAGATGAAAATTTAATAGAGCAGTTTCTGGAAGATAGTCAAGCTGGAGAGCTTAAAGTCCCTTATGCTGAGAATAGAATGATTCTATTTAACTCAAATCTTTTTCATAAAACAGATAATATAAGATTTAGGACAGGTTATGAAAATCGTCGTGTTAACGTAACAATGCTCTTTGGAAACCGTTTGAGAAAGTAAGGAATAAAGACAATTTATCATCAAGGGTTTGAATATCGTCGTTTTAGTTTTTTTCAGGCAAAGACCTATAATTACCTTTGTAGTATATAATAGCTGATTGATCTTGATTTATCAGTAAATCAATTACCTGGCCTATCACAATAGAAACACTTTTTCTTTCAATGACCTCTTCAACCATGCAGTCCATGGCCATAACTGCAGAATTGTAGATTGGTGCACCAGAGCTCATAATTGTCCATAATTTAGGGTCGAAACGTTCCGCACCTTTCAAATCCCCTTTGCCTGCGAACGAGTTAACTAATTCTTCGGTCCCCAATGGTAAAATATTAATTGCAAAATGATTAGATTCTAATATTGCTTTCAAAGCAGAAGTCTTCTTTTCAATAGAAACTAACATGGTTGGTGGTGTAGCAGTGACATGGGCTGTTGATAATGCAAGAAACCCTGCGGAACCATTTTCACCATTCGCAGTTACTAGTGTTATTCCGGAAGGCCTGTGTCCTATGGCATTCCAAAAGGTTGATATATCAATGTTGTCTCTTTTTTTTCTGATAATTGATCCCATAAAATGTATATTAGCTCCAAAATTTTTTTCAAATTAACTAAAAAAACCACCTTAAAAATCATTTTTTATCAAAATACAAAATTCTCGAAACAGTTTTTTATTTTTGATAATTATTACTTTAAACTAAAACAGAAAATGGTTAAGAAAATAAACTCGATTAATAGGTTTTAGATTTAGATGAATACTAAACGTCAGCTTCACCTTGGTGCTTTTATGAGACCAGCTACGATTCATACAGGTAGTTGGCGTTATCCAAACTCGTATCCAGATGCAAACTTTAACTTTAAATATATTAAAAAATTTGCTCAGTATCTTGAAAAAGCAAAGTTTGATGCTTTCTTTATGGCCGATCATTTAGCTCTGCTAAACATGCCCATCGATGCCTTAAAAAGAAGTGCTACTCCTACTTCTTTCGAACCATTTACTTTGTTGTCTGCCTTGGCTTCGGTGACTTCAAATATAGGATTGGTTGCTACTGGCTCTACCACATATGATGAGCCATTCCATATTGCCCGTAGGTTTGCCTCATTAGACCATATCAGTGAAGGAAGAGCTGGCTGGAATATAGTGACTACATCAAATCCTGATGCATCATTGAATTTTGGATTAGATGAGGCTCTAGAACATAGTGATCGTTATGCGAGAGCAAAAGAGTTTTATAGTGTGGTTACGGGTCTTTGGGACAGTTGGGCAGAAAATGCATTTTTACAGGATCCTAAAAAAGGAATTTATTTTGATCCACAAAAGCTTCATGTTTTAGATCATAAGGGTAAGTACTTTTCAGTGCGAGGGCCTTTAAATATAGCTAGACCGGTTCAGGGGTGGCCCTTAATTGTTCAAGCAGGTTCATCAGATGCCGGACGCCAATTAGCAGCTGAAACAGCAGAAGCAGTCTTTACGTCCCACTCAGATATTAACTCGGCCAGATCATTTTATTCGGATGTAAAAAATCGAGCAAAGAGAATTGGTAGAAATCCCGAGAATATTAAAATTCTACCAGCTTGTTTTGTTGTTGTGGCAGACACAATGGAGGAGGCCTTAAAAAGACGGAAGGAGCTGGATGGTCTGGTTCACTTAGACAGTGCTATAGCATCCTTATCTATAGCCTTAGGTCATGATGCATCTTTGTTTGATCTTGACAAACCGCTTCCTGAAGTTCCTGAGAGTAATGCGAGCAAAAGTGGCAGAGATAGAGCAATTGCCATGGCAAGAAAAGATAATTTGTCAGTAAGAGAATTGGCTCAGAGATTAGGTGGGTATTCTGGAGCTGCAATGGTCGGTACTCCCAAATCAATAGCTAATGAGATGGAATTATGGCTCGGGTCTGCAGCTAGCGATGGGTTTACCATTATGTTCTCTCATTTGCCGGGAGGGCTGATAGATTTTTGTGACCAAGTTATACCTGAATTACAACGCAGGGAACTTTTCCGTAAGGACTATGAAGGGAAAACATTAAGAGATAACTTAGGTCTCCCTCGTCCAAAAAACCAGTTTTTTCCGGAGTAAGAAGTTAGATAACGTGTGTTGCTTTGAAGAGAATATTTTAGTGAGTATTGAAACTTAGAGAAAGGTTGCAACTATGAGTCATCAAAATAATACAGGATCCTTTCAAATCGAAGAGGCGACGATTAGCGAGCTTCATGAAGCTATCAAGACGGGAAAAACGAATTGTGTTGAAATTGTTCAGTCCTACATAAATCGTTCTAAAGCTTATAATGGTGTGTCAAGTATGTTGGTTACTGAGGACGGAGCAACAATATCTGATCCCGTCGGTGTTGTTAGGGCTGGTGAAGCTATTCGTTTTCCAACTAGGACTATTCCTGTTACTGATGTCTTGCCCGATTTTGAGAAATATAAAGGTCTACCGTTAGAATTTGGTCGTATGGAGAAAACGGCATCGGATCCCTCAGTCGAACAACAATTTGGGATGATTGCAGGGATACCTGATGCTGGTCAAGTCAATGCACTCGCTACACTTAACATAAGAGGTGAGAGGTCAGTCACATGCCATGGTGACTATGACCGCCATCCATCTGAAGGACCATTGCCAGAAGGTGCCCCACCAGTTTGCGAGGTTTTTCGTCATTTCCCTGATGCCCTAGAAAGAGCAGCAGAATTAGATTCTGAATATGGGACAAATCCTGACTTAGAGGCAATGCCTATGTATGGGGTAACTTTTTCATTTAAGGATCCTTTTGACACAAAAGACATGAGATCAACAGGAGGAGGTGATGCCGATTACGATATAGACTTTCCTTCACGCGATCATGTTTTAGTTGATCAATTACGTCAAAAGGGGGCAATTATCTTTGCTAAGGCTATTAACACTGAATATAATGGACGTGCGGGAGATCCAGGTGGTGGTAAGAACCATCCTGAAAAAGTTCTTCCTTCTACGCTTGGTTATCAACGAAGCACCTGGGGAGGGAATCCGTCTAACCCATATGATACAACAAGAGCGGCTTCCTTAGGTTCTAGCTCAGGTTCGGCTGTTTCAGTTAGTGCCAATTTAGTTATGGCAAGTCTGGGAGAAGAAACAAGAGCATCTTGTAGAGGGCCATCAAATCACAATTCTGTTGCTTTAATTTTGCCTCATAAGTCTATGTTGGGGTTTGATGGTGGGGCAATAGGTGCAGATATATATTGTGATAGAAGTGGTGTTCATTGTAGATCTATAATTGACTGTGCCAAAGTACTCGATGCATTAAAAGATCCTGAGGAAGGTTATTATGATCCGCGCGATCCGTTCACTACCGTTCCACGATCTAGCGTTATAGATACCCCATTTTCTCAGCATGTACATAGTTCGGGCAGTAAAAACGAGCTGCACAATATTCGGCTGGGAGTCATTCGGGAATCTATGGTTTACCCAGAAGGTTCAAAAACTGAAGAACCAATCATAAATGCTGCTATAACTGAAATAAATGAAATATTAAGAGGTCATCTAGGGGCTACTTTAGTAGAATCATCTGATCCTCTTTGGGAAGCTGACGCAGAAGTAGAATCTATGAAAACAGATTTTCGTCGTGCATTAGCGAAACTAGTCCCGGTTTTTATGCCTGACCTTTTATTTCGACTAGATAATGGAGGTGAACCGGTCTTTAAAGATTTTGCTTCTGCTATAATCCCCACCGAATTTATGCCCGGCATAATTTTTGGAGAAGGAGATATGAAACCTATAGATTACATGGTTGAAATGGCTGAGGGTCGTATCTCTCCTCCATCTAATCTTGATATAGCGACTATTCAACATCAGGAGATGGCTATGGCCTTTCGGTTTCATATACCTCAGTACCTATCTCGTCGATCTGACGACTGGGCTGAGTTAGGCTTTACAGAAACTTTACGCGATTTTTCAACACTTAATAGTCGATCTAAATTTTGGGGAGATGATCAGCGGGCATCATTTAAGAATTGGGAAGAAGTTTCTGATCCAAGGAATCCCCATGGCTCAAGACAAGGTGTAAATGAGCGTATAATGTTACGAGAATTACTTAGAAGAGTTGATATGATGGTTATTTTGGAGAACCATCTTGATGCTTTGGTAAGGCTTCATACGCCTTGGCCTCCAGGAATTATAGGTGGTCCTCCTCAGTATGGTGTCGAACATAATTTAAGGCCGGAAACATTTAATGGCCCTAACGCTGGGCTAACAGAAATACTCATTCCTGCTGGTTATGTAAAAACTGTTTATGATCCGGTGTATACATTGAGTGAAGACGGAACTCGTTATTTATCCACCGCATCTAACCTTCCTACTACTATAAAAGATCCTGGGCTCCCCTTTTCTCTAGTGTTTCGTGCTGAGCCCGGTAAGGAGGACATATTATTAAGTATATCATCAGCTTACGAAGCGGCTTCCAAAAGAAGGGTTCCTCCCCCTGATTTTGGTCAATTATCCGTGTAGAATCTTACTAATTTGTTTGGAGGTGGACATGCCAGTAATTGTTAGAGGGTTGGAATTAGAGTCGAGAGAATTAAATTTGGGAGTTACCAGCCAATCCATTTTATCGTCTGATGTTACTGGGTCTAATAATGTTTCACTAGACCTTATTACCTTAAACTCAAACGCTAAATATTCTCTTAGTTTAGAAAAGGATTCTATAGGCTGGTTGCAAGTATTACAGGGGTCAGGTGTTTTTGATGGATATGATATAAGATTGTCCTCTAATGAAGTAGTTTCTTTACCTTTGGGTTTTCGGGGAGACTTTACGGCTAGTTCGGACCAGACGAAACTGCTTTTAGCATTTGTACCGGAGGCTGAACGCTTTGATAAAAATATAGATTCAATTCCTACTGGCTTGAAAACAACAGACTGGTCAAACGAACCGGTTTTAAAATCAGAGCATGATGAAAGAACAAGAATCTATTTGGCCACCCGAACTCTGTCAGGGACGGAAGCTTATCGATGTGAAATGATTCGATATCCCATCGGGACCTCTGCCCCTGACCATCACCATGAAGGAGCTGAGCATTTTCAATATGTTCTCAAAGGGACAGGGACTGCAATGCTTGATGGCAAACCTTGTGACTTAATAAAGGGTGATGCACTTTATAATTTTGATCATGAAGTACATTCATTCCGCAATAATGGATCAGAAGAGTTTATTTTTGTTGAGTTTTTTGTGCCGGGAGGATGCAAAACAGTATGGGCGCCAAATGCCAATGTGTGCGCGTGGCTTCCTACAGGAAAAGACATTCATGGCCGTCCGCCATCCCGAGATATCGCATATCATGTTCATGGAGAAGATAAAGACATTTGATAATTTCATAAAAGTCATATAATTAGATTGTTTTATAACAACGAATAGCTTTTTAGGAGCACTAATGACCGATAAACTTGGTATAGGGGATACCTTTCCAGATCTGCAACTGAACCTTGTGGATGGTCAAGACCTGACTATTCCATCTGATCTAAATTCACCCTACAAAGTTATACTTTTTTATAGAGGTCATTGGTGACCATATTGTCGCCGTCAGTTGGACGGTTTTTCTGGTATTAAAAAACAGTTGGATGATATAGGTGTTCAGATAGTAGCTGCTAGTGTTGATCCCATTGAAAAGGCTCAAGAGGTTGCTGATTTGCTTAATTTTCCTATAGGGTTTGGTGTTACTAGGGAGATGGCTGATACTATAGGATCTTGGTGGGAAGAACGTCGTCAAATTATTCAGCCTTCAGAGTTTATTATTGGGGAAGGCAATAAGGTTATAGCCTCGAGCTATAGTGATGGCCCCTTGGGTCGGATGGATGCTGCAGACATAATCAAGCTAATCACTTTCTTTGAAAGCAAAAAATAAATTATTAAACCCTTAAAAGTCTAATTTTTGTGGCGTTTAAAGTAAAAAATTATAAATACTTATTTTTCAGCATCTTTGATGGCTTTCCAAATCTTTTCAGAAGTGGCTGGCATGTCTAGATGACGAATCCCCAGTGGAAGTAAAGCATTACAAACAGCGTTCATCACTGCTGGCAAGGCGCCAACTGTTCCTGCTTCTCCAGCGCCTTTGAAGCCAAATGGATTATTAGTTGAGGGCACTTCATGGGACAGCACTTCCAGGGATGGAAAATCCATTGCGCGAGGCATAGTATAATCCATAAATGAACCAGTCAGTAATTGGCCATTTTGGGAATCATAAACGACTTTTTCCATCAAAGCTTGACCCGCTCCCTGGGCTACTCCGCCATGGACTTGTCCTTTAACTAGCATAGGATTTAGCATCCTGCCGACGTCATCAACGACAACGTACTTAACTAATTCAACAACCCCAGTTTCTCGCTCAATTTCTACTTCACAGACATGGCAACCATTGGGAAATGTGGCCCCTGGAGGTATTGTTATAGCTGTTTCATTTAGACCAATTTCTATATTTTTGGGCAACATATCTAATCTATATGAAGCTCTTGCAACATCAATTAAATGCAATGCTCGATCCGTTCCATCTACAATAAATGATCCATCCAGAAAACTTATATCTTCTTCGGCAGTTTCTAATAAGTGTGCAGCAATTTTCGAGGCTTTCTTAATAATTTTGTCTGCGGCACTTTTCACAGCCGCCCCGCCAACGGCTATAGATCTAGATCCAAATGTGCCTTTGCCATGGGGAACTATATCTGTGTCGCCATAGATGAGATTAATTTGATTAAATTCCAACCCTAAGATTTCCGTTATAATTTGTCTAAATGCTGTTTCGTGCCCTTGTCCATGTGAATGAGTGCCTAACGCTAGCGTAAGTCCTCCATCACTTTCAAAACGAATTGAAGCACTTTCTTCCATCGGTTTTGGATGTGGTCCGCCAGCTATCTCTATAACAGAGGCGAAACCGATCCCAAGTAACTTTCCTTTCGATGCTGATGTGGATTTTCGTTTAGCTATATTTTTATAATCAGCAGCCTCTATAGCTTTGTCCATCACTGTCTCAAACTCACCAGTATCATAAGTAAAAACAAAACCAGTATTATAAGGTAAGCTATCTTTAGAGATAATGTTTCTTCTTCTTAAATCTATAGGGTCGTATCCAATATCGGTTGCTGCGACTTCAATCAATCTTTCTAATACATATGACGCTTCTGGCCTACCTGCTCCCCTATAGGGCGCAGTTGGGCTAGTATGAGTATATACTCCGCTTACCTCTGCAAATATGTGTGGGGTTGTATATACACCTGATAATCCACCCAAGTTATTAGTTGGGGAATGAGGACCAAAGTAGTTCAGGTAACCGCCTAAATTAGCTTTTGTACTAACCTTTAGCCCCATAAACCTTCCATCTTTATCTAGGGCTAAGCTTGCTTTGGTGACGTTATCTCTAGCATGAAAGTCTGAAGCTAATGATTCAGTGCGTGTGGCAATCCAGCGAACAGGGCGGCCCACTCTTTTTGAAGCCCAAAGCACCAAGGCATGTTCTGAAAAAGGGAGGCCTCGCATACCAAATCCTCCTCCCATATCTGGTGATATTACTTTTAAGTGTGATTCAGGTATTTTTAATATATTACTAGCTAACTCGGTCCTTACTCGATGAGGAGACTGCATTCCAGCGTATAAAGTATAGCGTTCTGTCCCTCTGTCATAAAATCCAATAGCCCCTCTTGGTTCCATAGTGTTAGCTGAAACACGACTAATAATTAGGTCTAGAGAAATAATATGACTAGCTTCAGAGAATGCTTTATCTACTTCAAATTCATTGCCAATTTTGTAATAGAAGCTTTCGTTATTTTCTAAACTATTCCATACCTGGGCTGCTCCTGTAGTTAATGCAGCGCCTGTGTCTGTTATAGATTGCAATATTTCATATTCAACTTCTATATTCTCAGCTGCGTCCATTGCATTATTTAAAGTTTCTGCTACTACAACGGCAATTGGGGCTCCGACCATGTTTATTGAGTCACTTGCAAGGACAGGAAAATCTGTTTCGAGCATTGAAGATCCATTTCGCTGTTTACGTTTGACGCTACAAGTAAATTTCCCCAAATTATCTGAAGCAGCATCATTGGCGGTTAGGACCTCTAGTACGCCTGCCATAGATAACGATTTTGTAGTATCAATACTTACTAATTTTGCTGCCGCATGTGGCGATCTCACTACAAACAGATGCGCTGCACCGGCAACTAACCTATCATCAGTATAATTACCAAATCCTTGCAATAGCTTTCGATCTTCAACTCTTGGAACTGGTTGTCCGATCCCATATTCTCGCATGCCGTTATTTCCCTAAAAACTAATTATGTAATGAACTTTGTAATGATTTTTAACATTATTGTCTTATCTTTGTAGTATTAATTAGGTAATTGATTAAATCATAAATTGACATATTTCACGTTTATAGTTGCCATGAGTTAGAACTGTTGTATTAATTTACGAGAAATTAGTTCTATGGAAGGATGCGATATGCGTCGAACCCGAAATGTCAAAGTCGTTTCTACACTTGGTCCTGCAAGTAGAACTCCAGATATTATACATAGTCTGTTTATAGCTGGAGCAGATGTTTTTCGTCTGAACATGAGCCATGGGAACCATGAAGATATGGCTGAATATCACAGTGCCATTCGGAAGATAGAAAAAAACTTGGGGCGTCCGATAGGTATTTTAGCAGATTTACAGGGCCCAAAACTCCGTATTGGATGTATTAAGGACAACATCATTTTGAAGGAGGGATGTGATTTTTACCTTGATCTAATTGACGATACTGGTGATGAGCAGAGGGTATGTTTTCCACATGAGGAAATATTTGAAACACTACAAGAGGGAATGTTGTTACTTATTGATGATGGAAAAATACGATTAGAAATAAAAGAGGTTTCCCCTGATCGATTACATACGGTAATAAAAAATGGAGGACCTATTGCATCTAATAAGGGCGTGAATGTACCTGACGCGATACTTCCTGTGAGAGCTTTATCGGAAAAAGATAAAATTGATATAGAGTTTTGTATGCGACTTGGAGTTGACTGGGTTGCTTTATCCTTTGTTCAAAGAGCTGAAGATATTATTGAGGCACGAGATATTATTGGAGATAGAGCTTGGATAATGGCCAAAATGGAAAGGCCATTAGCTATGGATCATTTGAACGAAATAATCAAAGAGAGTGACGGTATTATGGTTGCTAGGGGTGATTTGGGCGTTGAGTTACCGATTGAAAAAGTGCCTGGGTTACAAAAATCAATCGTTGGGGCCTGTAGGGAAGCTGGTAAACCAGTTGTAGTTGCTACTCAGATGTTAGAGTCTATGGTAGATTCTTCTGGGCCAACGAGAGCTGAAGTGTCTGATGTAGCCACAGCTGTTTTTGAAGGAGTTGACGCAGTAATGCTCTCGTCAGAATCTGCTGTAGGAAACTATCCTGCTGAATCTGTCGCGATGATGAATAGTGTGGCTAATTCTGTGCAGAACGATTCTCATTATCGTTCTTTTATTGAAAGAGCTTCGACTTTACCGGAAACAACAAGCGCGGATGCAATTACAAGAGCTGCTAGGCAAGTTGCAGAGACCATAAAAGCGTCATCAATAATCTGCTATACCAATTCTGGCTCCACGGCCCTTCGTGCGTCAAGGGAGCGTCCAGATGTTCCTATTTTGGTTTTGACCCCAAGGCGAGATACTGCTCGTCGAATGGCAATAGTTTGGGGGGTCCATTGTGTTGAGACAGAAGATGCGAGTAGTTTTCGTGATATGGTTGACAAGGCAACGTCGATTGCTAGAAGTGAAGAAATTGCTATCGATGGAAGCCAAGTTGTAATAACCGCAGGTGTGCCATTTGGAACTCCGGGTGGCACTAATATTCTACGAATTGCCACTATATAAAATTAAACAGTAATTTTTATAAATTACTTGTGTTTCTTTATAAAAAAACAAAACCCAACAAAAGCTAAAAATGAGGCAACACAAATTTGAATTGCTAAGGGATACGGATTATCTGAGGGCAACATTCCAGCTATCTGGGCGAATCCCGCTCCGATAGACATTTGAATGAATATCAATAGACCTGAGGCTGACCCCGCTACGGCAGGGTTTACACTGACACCTCCTGCTTGCGCGTTAGGCATTGAAAGGCCATGGCAGACAGCCATCAAAGTACCGGGTCCAAACAGGGCCCACGGTGATACAAATCCTGTAAATAATAAAAGTGGGATAGACAGGCCAGATAAAAAGCTTATTCCACTGGCAAAAGTGATCATCTTATCGATCCCCAGTTTAGGCGTTAAGCGTGTGCTCAAAAATGTACCTATTAAAAAACCGGTCATAATTAGCATTATAAAAAAGCCGAAGTGAGAAGGAGGCCTACCAAACAAATTTTGCATCAAAAAGGGTAATCCCCCCGAAAAGGTCATGAATAGCCCAACTCCAAAACTGGCATATATCGTGTAAGCTAAAAAAGATGGATTTTTAAGAAGAATAGGAAATGCCGTGCTCATTTCTCGAAAAAAGTTTCGGTTTGGATTTAGTTTATGGGTCTCTTTATATCCACATATAACGAAAGTTAGCGATATTATTCCCGCAAGAATTGTGAAAACAAAAACTGATCGCCATTCAAAAATCTCTGATAGAAACGCTCCTATTAATGGAACAAATATAGGTGCTAAGATTATCATGGACATCATTTGACCAATAATCTTAGCAGAATCTTCTCTGCTAAAAATATCTCTGACTATTGCTCTACTTATGACCATGCCTGCGGCCCCGCCAGCGGCTTGTATTACTCTTCCTATAATTAGAATTTGAATAGTAGGAGACCAAAAACATAAACAACTACCTAAAAGAAAAGCTGTTAAGCCAAAAAGTACAACAGGCCTTCTACCGAAACGGTCAGCGGCGGGCCCATATGCTATCGTTGAGATGGCCATAGCGAATAGGCCTAATGACAGCGTTAGTTGGCTTGTGCCGCTGCTTGTACTGAAAGTGCGTTCTATTTCAGGTAATATTGGTAAGAGAATATGAATGGAAATTGGCGCCAGGCCAGCCATTAGTGCTAATAAAGCAACAAACCTCGCGTTTTGAAACATAAATTTCCAGCTTTTTGATTAAGATGATATAGAAAAAATATTTTTTTATATTTTTTTAAAAAACCACGGGACTGAATGATAAAACACTGTGTATAATGTATGTTTTATATATTTTATAGACGATTTATGTTTATTTAGGTCAACAAATTAATAATTCTTATTAAAAAATAAATTGAACTATTCACATAAAACCACACAATTAGTTAGTTGTTTGGTTTTTATTTTTTGGTAAATTGTATTTAACCGTCTTATGATGGTTAAAGAGGACTGGTAATATGGTTGATTTTTTCGAACCCTCAAATGTCGGTACTGACAACATTCGGCTCATTAACTGGGTCGACGAGATGGTTAAGCTTGCTAAACCTGATAGTGTATATTGGTGCGATGGATCTAAAGAAGAATATGATGAATTAAGCGCTCTTATGGTTAAGAATGGTACTTTGATGCCTCTGAACCCAGAGAAACGTCCTGGATGTTTTCTTGCCCGGTCAGACCCTAATGATGTTGCTCGTGTAGAAAATCGCACATTTATCTGTTCCCGTAATGAAATTGATGCAGGGCCCACTAATAATTGGGTGGAACCTGATCAAATGCTTTCCACTCTGAGAGAACTATTTGACGGAGCAATGCGTGGAAGAAGAATGTATGTAGTTCCTTTCAGCATGGGGCCACTGGGTTCTCATATTTCTCATATTGGGGTGCAGTTAACTGATTCACCATATGTAGCTATGAGCATGAGGGTCATGACCCGTATGGGACAGCCAGCACTTAATGTCTTAGGGAAAGACGGGATTTTTGTGCCGTGTATGCACTCTGTAGGAGCACCTCTTCAACCAGGTGAGAAAGATAAGCCATGGCCTTGTAATGATACAAAGTACATAGTTCATTTTCCTGAAGAGAGATCGATTTGGTCATTTGGTAGTGGATATGGGGGTAATGCTTTATTAGGAAAAAAATGTTTTTCGTTGCGCATAGCTTCTGTAATGGCTCGTGATGAAGGGTGGCTAGCTGAGCATATGCTGATATTAGGGCTAGAATCTCCTCGAGGAGAAAAAACCTATGTTGCTGCAGCTTTTCCAAGCGCCTGCGGCAAGACAAATTTAGCTATGCTTATACCCCCAGAGGGTTATGAAGGTTGGAAAGTCAGCACTGTAGGCGATGATATTGCCTGGATTAAACCTGGAGATGATGGTCGGCTATACGCAATTAATCCTGAGGCAGGGTACTTTGGTGTCGTGCCTGGAACATCTACGAAAACAAACCCTAATGCAATGAAGATGTTGGAACGAGATACTATTTTTACTAATGTGGCTTTAACTGATGATGGCGATGTATGGTGGGAAGGAAAAGATGGCGAAGTCCCCTACCATTTAATAGATTGGAAAGGTAATGACTGGAATCCAGAAGTAAGCGGTTTGGCCTCTCATCCTAACGCTCGTTTCACATGTGCTACAAGCCAATGTCCCTCAGCAGACCCTGCTTGGGATGATCCAAATGGAGTTCCAATAAGTGCCTTCATTTTTGGAGGTAGGTTAAGTAATACATTTCCTTTGGTTTACGAAGCTAGAGATTGGTCCCATGGAGTTTATATGGCATCAACAATGGGCTCTGAAGCTACCGCGGCTGCAGATAATCAAGCTGCGATACGTCGTGATCCAATGGCGATGCTTCCTTTCTGTGGGTACAATATGGCTGACTACTGGGCTCATTGGTTAGATCTTGGAAATAATCTTGAAAATGCTCCTAAAATATTTCGTGTTAATTGGTTTCGTAAAGATTCCGAAGGGAACTTTATTTGGCCAGGTTTTGGAGAAAACATGAGAGTTTTGGAGTGGATCGTTGATCGAGTCAATGGCCATAATGATGCAAATGATACCCCTATTGGATGGATGCCCAATTATGATGATTTAAACTGGAAAGGGCTTGATTTTTCTCCAGATCTGTTCAGTGAAATAATGACCATTGATACGGCTGATGCGATGCTAGAGGCTGAGGCCCAGAAAGATTTATTTGATGAGTTTGGAGATCGTCTACCCCAAGAGTTAGAGCAACAAAGGCAACACCTTAAGGAGCGTTTGTCATAAAACTTTGAAGTAGTCATGAAAATCTATTATTTAGGCGTTTTAGGATGACAAAATCAAAAATAACAAAAGAAGATGTCTATTTTTATAGTGATGGCTACAAAATTTCTGCCCATCTATATAGACCGGAAAATATAGAATCTAAAAAAGGAATGTTACCCGCAGTTGTTTGTCTCACCGGTTACACCGGGCGAAAAAATGTCGCAACTATTGATATTCCGATGCGTTTGGCGAGAGAAGGCTTTGTGACTCTAGCTCCGGACTACAGGGGATATGGAGAAGCCGAAGGTGAGCGTGGCCGTCATAGACCATTAGAGCAAGCACAAAATACGTATGATGCAGTTACTTTTCTTGAAACAGTTAGTGGAGTGGATTCTGATAGAATTGGTGTTTATGGATCTAGCTTTGGAGCTGCTAATGCCGTCTGGGCGGCGGCTTTTGATGAGCGCATGAAAGTTGTTGTTTCGGCAGTTGGTGTACATGATGGCGAAAGATGGCTTCGCTCTGTTAGATCTGCCTACGATTGGTATAACTTTCGAGATTCTGTAAAAGAGGAGGCTAGAAACAGGGTGTTGTCTGGTGCAAAAAAAATGATTTACAGATATGACATCTATCCGAATGATCCTGATGCAGTTGAAAAGCCGATAATGAACGTCGAAGAACACGGAGCTGAGGACGTAACCCATGTAGATATGGAAAGTGTAGAGGCATGTTTTCGATATAAGCCCGATTGGGTGGTAGACCGTATATCTCCTCGGCCTGTTTTATTTTTTGCCGCAGAATATGATACCATTGTACCACCTGAAGAGATAACACAGACTTACGAAAAATGTGGATTACCAAAAAAATTAGTCTATTTAAAAGGCGCAAGACATAATCATGTTTATGAGTTTTCGAATTCCGAATACTTCGAGCAGGTAGCTTCGGAGACTACAAATTGGTTCAGAGATTATTTGTAGGCTATCAATTAATTGATTCAAAGAGTACACTTTTATTTACAATTTTTTCTTAATGGATAGATAAACTATATTCATAATATAATAAGAGTAATTTTTAATTGGGAGGAAGTAACTAATGTTTAAGACGAAAGCGTGGTTTGTGGCCGCCATGGTCACAGTTATAGCTTCAGCTTACAGCTATTCATCAAATGCTAAAGAGTTAGTGGTTGCTGCAGCAAGTAATCCAGGAGGCCTAGCAGTATTTGTGGCTCAGGATAAAGGGTTTTTTTCTAAAAACGGGGTGGATGTAAAAGTTGAAATACGAAATACCGGTTCGGCTTTGTCAAAAGGTCTGAGAGCAGGAGAATTTGATTTTGCACCTGCCGCTTTCACAAACTTACCGGCTGCTTTAGAGAGAGGTTTGAATGTACGGGGTATAGTAGGGTACGTTGGGGCAGCTTACGAAAAGATGACTGCTGACAAAGTTGTTGCTCTTATTGCCTCAAAAGCGTCTGGAATTAATAGCGTTTCTGATCTGAAGGGTAAAAAAGTAGGAGTTACGTTTGGTTCCACTGCAGATGCGTGGTTACTTCAGGCTTTGAAAGAAGTTAACTTAACTAGAAATGATTTAGAAAGAGTTAATACTCGACCGCCAAGTTTGGTCTCAGTGTTAGATACAGGTGGAGTTGACGCGATTGTTGGTTGGGAGCCGTTTAACTATAGAGCGCTCAAGAAAATTCCAGGATCTAAAATTGTAAAACGTGGCGGGGATTTAGTTTGTTTTTGCGCTTATTTACACGGTAACCCAGACCGTGTTTATAAAGATGAGGCTGCAACACAGAAGTTTGTAGATTCTATTGCTGAAGCAGCTGCATATGTGCGAAATCCTGCCAATCGTAATGAAGTTGCAGAGATAGGTACTCGCTTTGTTAATATGACCAAAGAAGAAGTACTTAGTGGTCTTGATTTTTGGGTTTATGATCCACGTATTGGTGCTAACACGGCCAAAGCATTTAGCGGTGCGGTGGACTTGTTGATAGAACAAAAGAAGATGAAGAAAAAATACGACCCTGCTAAATACTTAGAGACTAAGTTTATTCTTTCAACAATGAAACGTCACCCTGAGTGGTTTGCTGATTTAGGTAAGTAAATATATAAAACTTTGTCTGTTTTTAGGTTATACATTTGATGTCAAGACGGGCGCAGTTTATTCTGCGCCCGTCAATTTTTACGGAAAAAATATGTCTGTTGAAGCGAAGCTAATAATAAAAGATCTCACACATTACTACCCTGATGAATATACAGGTGAGTCAGTACATGCACTGGAAAATATCAATCTTCAGGTCTATGAGAACGAGTTTGTGGCGATAGTGGGACCTAGCGGTTGTGGCAAGACGACTTTATTAAATATCGTTGCTGGATTGCTGCCATACCGCCAAGGAATAGCAACCGTTGACGGTATCGATATTAGTGGACCTGGTCCAGATCGTGGAGTAGTTTTTCAGGAACATGCAATTCTTCCGTGGCGCACTGTTTCTAAGAATATAGGGCATGGGTTAGAGTTACAGCGGTTGCCGAAAACAGAAATTTCACGACGAGTACATGAGTATATAGATCTTGTTGGATTGACTGGCTTTGAAGATCGCTATCCTCATGAATTATCGGGGGGAATGAAGCAACGCGTGGCTGTTGCACGAACTTTATGCGCAGACCCTGTTATTATGCTAATGGATGAACCGTTTGCCGCTGTAGATGCTCAAACTAGGATCACATTACAGGACGAGCTTAATCGTATTGTTATGGCGACGCGTAAGACGGTCTTATTCATAACACACTCTGTAGAAGAAGCGGCGTTTTTGGGTGATAGATGCATTGTATTTTCACGCCGCCCCGGTCAGATAAAAACGGAGATAAAAATACAAATACCTCGAGAAGAGAGAGTTTGGAAAGACATGTCATCAAACCCAATTTTTACAGATGCTAGGGATGAAATCCTTCGATTGGTGCGGCAAGAGGTAACAAGTGATGACGAGCAATAATAATGTTGTGAGTTTTAGACATAAACTTAAAAAATTTACTACAGATGGTGCAGGTAGATTAATTATTTTTTTGATTGGGTCTATAATACTCTGGGCTTTTATTTCCCTTTTTATAATAGAAAGACCAGATAGATACCTTCCATCACCAATGGCAGTAATACTTTCGTCATTGGATATGCTCTACAAGGGATCACTTATTAGCTTTTATTCTGATACCTTAGGCCGACTGGTTTTTGGTGGGATAGTTGGCATTTTAATAGGAATACCTATTGGCTTGGCCTTGGGTTTAAATAGAACCATAGCTGACATGTTCTACCCTCTGATGAATTTTTTTCAGTCTGTCTCTGGTATAGCTATATTTCCAGTAGTTGTTATTTGGTTTGGTAATAGCGACACCACTGTTATGATTGTTATTTTATATACAAGTTTTTTCCCAATTGCGTTTAACGTGCTCTCAGGAGTTCGATCAGTACCTGTCAGGTATATCCAAGCAGCTAGGACGCTTGGTGCTTCCAGACTACAGATAATTCGCGATGTTTTATTGCCTGGTGCTATGCCTTCTATAGCAGTTGGCACCCGTTTGTCAGTTGGGTTTGCTTGGAGAGCTGTTATTGCTGGAGAAATGTTAGCTGGCCGACCAGGGTTAGGAAACATGATATTCTCTGGTCAGGAACTTGATAATACAGCTCAGATTCTACTTGGTATGGTGATGATTGGAGTGACATGGATAGTATTAGATCATTACCTGCTTAGGCCATTAGAGGCTGATACCATCGAACGATGGGGGCTGGTGCAGAGATGATTACATACAATAGATTATCTATTGCTCTTCAGAAGAGATTTGGTCGTCAACGTCTGCGTCGTATGATTCTTGGATCAATTCCCTTTATTGTTTTGATTTTCCTTTGGGAGTTAAATACTCATTTTGGTTGGTATGACCCAATTGAAATTCCGCCTATATCTGCTATGTGGGAAGCTATATTTTGGTTGCAGTCTGATTGTCCAGGGTTTGTTGCAGCGATTGAAGGTCACAACGACTGCAACCTATCAAATAATATAATATCCTCAATTGGTCGAGTGATTTTAGCTGCTGCGGTGGGGATTCCTCTTGGCGTTGCATTTGGTGTTCTGGCCGGTATTAATCGAGTGCTTTCTGGCTATCTTGAACCTGTCGGAATTTTTATGAACTCAGTTTCGGGGATTGCCTGGATCCCTCTTGCAATTGTTTGGTTTGGAGTAGGCTGGGAAACAACACTTTTTATTATGTTGAACACCATCTTTTGGTTAATATTTTTTAACACGATGATGGGTGTAAGAGCTGTTCCACGAGTCTTAGTACAGGGCGTCCAAACTTTAGGCGGCTCACGTTGGGATACTATCCGACATGTATACATTCCAGGGGCTTTACCATCAATTATTACAGGGATGCGCATGTCTCTGGGATTCGGCTGGCGCGCCTTAATAGCTGCAGAAATGATAGGAGGTGATAGTGGACTTGGTTTTATGATTTTTGTTTCAGCAGTTGAATTTAAATCGGAAGAAGTTTTCCTTGGGGTAATACTTATCTCAATCATTTATCTTATATCTGATCGATGGTTATTGGTGCCGCTTGAAAAGTGGACAGTCGAGCGCTGGGGATTAGTATGGAAACCGACTTGATATGAAAAACCAGGAACTAGACGAAGTCTTACCACAGCCTTATCGAAGATCATGGTATAAGCGTCGTGATATACTATTTGTTTTTTTTGTGAGCCTTTTATGGCTGGCCAGCCATGTTTATGGTCAGGTTACAGGGCCGGCACGTATTTCTGAAGCTTTGTCTCAGGCTTTGGATAAAAACCCAAAAAATGTAGATTTGTTAATCACTTCCAATTTTCCCCCTGAACGATTTCATTCAAATGTTTACAATACAATTGGCGTTCAAAGGGGCACTAAGGGAAAAACAACACTTTTGGTAAGGGTTTCACCATCAAATGTAAGATGGATTTCACGTAAATATTGGGTAGACCAAATAGATCTAGCGGTGACTAAAAAATAAGCAATCAAACATATAAATTTTTTATGTTTGATCAAATCCAATTTTTCATTTTAGAGATTAGTGCCTCAAATTCTGGCCCCGAAGAGCCCGGCATGTCAGTTTTTACGTCTAAGCCAGCATTGGTTTGCAGGTAAGCGAGGTGACAATATCCTTCGGGAAATTTAGCCAAGATGTTTTTATCGAGAATAACTGTTTTAGATGTATCGACTGGATCGAGCCGATCTTTTTCGTATACACCTTGTCGGAAAACTAAACCCCATTTTTCATCCCGTTTTTCGAAGAGATCAACGAATTGTATTGTGCAGATAACATCACAAATTACCTTGTGTATTTTCGCTCTTTGCCCAATTGTGGCTCTTGTTTGCGCTGTTGCTCTATTGTGAACTACATTTATTGAACTTCCTCCTAATACATGTTGAGCTCTGATGCCTTTTTCGTGTGATTCTTGTGCTTGTTTAATAAAGTCATTTACTGGCCCTTGGAACATTGTAGCAGACATCACACCATCATCATGCCAAAGCGAACGAAACTCCTTCCAGTTGGCAGTATCACGCCAGATCGCCCAGTTCTCAATCATTTCTCTCAATATTAGGCGTTCATAAAATTCTGTGTCCATTCTCACTACCTTTTTAGTTTAACTATTATAAAACAATTATTACTCGTTCTTGCTTTAGGTAAGGATTTACCATCTGTAATTTTTCTTATGAAGTTAAGGACAATACACTTTTTAATCCAATAGATATTTATTTATATAAAAGCCTTATAGTTTTTTAACGAAATTAAAAAACATCATAACTGAAGGAGTTTTAATTATGGGGTCTAGCAGTAAAGGGTTGACCGATTTGTTTGATATTTCCGATAGGTCTGTATTAATCATAGGTGGTTGTGGAGCTTTTGGATCTGCTTCGGCAAAAGCACTTGCATCTGCAGGGTGCAAATTGACTCTAGCTGATCGAGGAAAGCAGAAACTCAATAAGGTTTCTACAGAGATCAAAGCGTTAGGGGGAGAAGTCACTACAATAAATATTTGGCCCGATACAGAATCCAACGCCGAAACTATCATAAGAAGTGCAGTGAATAACTATGGGACCTTAGACTTGATGCTAGTGACTTTAGGAACAAATAGTGTAGCCCACATAGAAGGACAAAACTTTAATGACTGGAGAAATGTAATGACAGCAAATTTAGATTATTACTGGCTTGCCTGTCAGGCAGCTGGTCGTCAATTTGCTAAGCAAACAAAATCAAAAAACAGAAATAAAATTGTTGTAATGTCTTCAACACGGGGAAGACATGGGTTACCTAATGGTTATTCGAGTTACTGTGCCTCTAAATCTGGTTTAGATGGAATGGTAAGAGCGTTGGCTTGCGAGTGGGGTAGTAAGGGTATTAATATAAACGCTATTGGTCCTACAGTATTTCCCTCTTCTTTATCAGACTGGATGTTTTCCGATAAAGAACCGGGAAAATCAGCCAGAGAGAGAATGTTAGATCGAGTCCCTATAGGACGTTTAAGTAGCACAGACGATTTGATAGGGGGCCTTATTTATTTGTTATCATCTGCTTCTGATTATGTAACAGGTCAGACCATATATATTGATGGTGGGTATACAGCAAATTGAATTTTTAGCCTATTATCAGCCATAATTTGATTAGTTTGATTATTGATATGCAAATTAATTAGTTTACTAAAGGTGAACAACCCTTGAAAAAAGATACTTAATGGCTCAATCCATCAAAGGACCTGGAACAGCGTCGGGAAATTTGCGTGGCACAGGATGGATGCTTTTGACAGGTATTTTATTCGTTGGGGTCACAGGGCTTGTTCGTGCTTTGGGAACGGACATGAATCCTATTCAGGCAGCTTTTATCCGTTATGGATTTGGATTTGTCCTAATGATACCACTTTTATTAAAAATAGACGTTATTTTTCCTCCAATTAAAGTGCTTCGACTCCATATCTATAGAGGGTTATTGCATGGTGTGGGTGTTACTTTGTGGTTTTTCTCAATGGCTCGTATACCTATTGCAGAAGTCACTGCTCTGGGCTTTACGGCTCCTATATTTACTACAGTTGGTGCTGCACTATTTCTAGGTGAAAAATTGCGAGCTCGTCGTATTGGTGCAGTTCTAATTGGGTTTGGAGGAACTCTAATTATACTTAGGCCAGGATTTGAAACAGTAAGCATTGGCGCTTTAGCTCAGGTTGCAGCAGCTCCAGTATTTGCTGGTTCATTTTTGATAGCTAAAAAATTAACTGAAACTGAATCGAGCGCTTCAATTGTCGGTTTTTTATCTATAGTGGTTACCCTGGTTCTTTTACCTCCAGCATTAATGGTGTGGCGAACCCCAACAGGAATGGAATTAATCCTACTGTTTTTTGTTGCTGCTCTGGCAACGGCAGGACATGTTACCTTAACCAAGGCGTTTCAATGTGCTGAAATCACAGTGACCCAACCTGCTCAATTTCTTCAACTAGTTTGGGCAACATTATTAGGACTTTTGGTGTTTGGTGAACAACCTGTGCTATGGACGTGGGTCGGCGGTGCTATTATTGTTGCTAGTGCTACTTATATTGCTCATAGGGAAACACGAATAAAAGATAAATCAAACTTGATGGATGCCAAGATTGTGGCTGAATCAGAACCACGTCGTTAATGGATAGTGATTACAGAATAAGAAACGGTGAAAACTATGGAAATTCTAGAACTTAAAATTAATGGTTTTGTAAATGGGGAACGTATTCCTCAGAAATTTGCTTTTGGGGTGCCAACCGATGAAGAATTGTTCACTTTTGGTCCTAACATTAGTCCAGCGCTTAGTTGGAGTGAAGGCCCTGAAGGCACAATGTCATATGCGGTCATTATGCATGATGCAAGTGTTCCAACTGTATTTGACGATGCAAACCAAGAGGGAAAAACAATTTCTGCAGATCTTCCGAGAATGGATTTCTATCATTGGGTGTTGGTTGATGTGCCGAAAACAATTACAGAGCTTGTCGAAGGGGCTGAATCTAACTCAGTTGTTGCTAAGGGCAAGCCAATTGGAAAATCGGACTATGGCATTCGTGGAGCCAATGATTTTGGAATGTTTATGGCTTCAAATGAAGATATGGCGGGAGATTATGGTGGTTATGATGGCCCTGCCCCACCGTGGAACGATGAAATACTTCATGAATATCACTTCAACGTTTTCTCATTAGATGTTGAGACACTCGGCTTAGGAGGAGCCTTTAGTGGTAAAGACGCTGTCGCTGCTATGGAGGGTCATGTCCTGGCGAAGGGAAATATAATAGGACTTTATACTCTGAACCCTTTATTAATTTAATTTTTGAGCGTTTTTATAGTCAACTAATTTTGATTTATATTCGCTTCTGTCAAGCGTTAAGTAAGGTACAAGCGATACTTTTGATTTGAAGACCAGTTTTTCGCGTATAGCTGTTTCAATTGCAACTTGTAGATTTTTATATTCTTTTCGTCCTTGGTTAAGTTCGACTAATATTGGAAGCGGAGGGGACTGCTTTACACCATTTTGACTAGGCCTAATAGATATTAGGCCACTCACTTCTGGACAAAAATCACTTACTACCTCGCGAACTGCGCTTGGAAAAACATTAACCCCTCTAACAATCAGCATATCGTCAGTTCTACCAATGCAGCGAATTCGAATTCCTGTTCTTCCGCTTCCTACTGGCTTGGTATAGACTATAACGTGGTCTCTACTTCGAAAACGCAAGAGTGGTGCGGCTTCATGTCTAAGATGCGTGTATACGAGTTCTCCTGTAGCCCCATCTTCTATGGGAACAATTTTCTCACTTTTGGGGTCTATTAATTCTACATGAACAAAATCTTGTGCACAAAAGTGCATGCCCAATTGTTCTTCCGCTTCTCCCCAGATTGATATTGAAATATCACCTATACCCATTACTTCATGAACTTTTGCTCTGTAGAGATTTTCTAGCTGTGATCTAAGAGATTTTTCGGCAGCTCCTGGCTCTCCTCCACAAATGAGTGTTTTTAACCCACATTCAGAAGGATCAACCCCAAGCCGTTTAGCTGTCTCAGCTATGTAAAGCAAAAAAGAAGGTGTGCCAGGAATAGCATCAGGTTGAAAACGATTAAGGGCCCTAACTAATCTTTCTGTGTTTCCCGTTCCTATTGGAATTATATTTACGCCAAGAGATTGAAGTGATTCTCCTACTGCTCCTGCCACAAAGGGCCCCGAATTGTAGGTTGTTAAGACTCTGTGATTTTTAAGTATGCCAGCGGCCGTATAACTTCTATGTGATGTTATAATCCAATTTTTTAGGTCGTTTTGAGTTAGAGGAATATACATAGGAACGCCAGAGGTGCCGCTCGTAGAATATATCCTTGCTATATTTTCTAAAGGAGCCGCACAATGGGACCCTAAAGGGGCTTCTTCAGCCTGACTTTTTCTCAACTCATCTTTAGTGCTTAGTGGTACATTATTTAAGTTATTTAGACCACCCACGCTCTTAGCATTCTTGAAACCAGCTTTATTAAGCTTGTTTTTATAAAACCTTGAATTTTCGAACAAATAAATAACCTGCTTTCTAAAAGCAGATTCATCCAATAACCTTTGTTTACTGCGGCTTCGTGTTTCGACCTCGGGGTCATATATTTTTGTATAATTGTTAGCCACCGTCATACTCAATCGGATCGGAACCAAAATGAGACATCATAAATCCTATAGGTCTTTCTTTTTCTTCATTTAAGTGACCAATTAATCCAAGGGTACGTGAGAGAATAGGTATTCCTCTAACTGCTCCTTTGGGAACGTCAAGGTCCAGTAAAACAGCGGCCATTGGGCCAGTTAAATTCATAGGTAGTGGTTTTTCCCAAACCTCTTCAATTATAGGTGGAAACTTTTTTAACAGATCTACATATTTTCCGCTTGCTTTTCGACTGTCCGCGAGTTCTAAAACTCGCTGAGCCCGAGGATCAACTGGATGGTGGATAGGATGACCAAAACCCGGAATAAACCTTCCAGTATTTTTGAATTCATTTACTACATTTAAAGTAGCATCTTCCAATGAAACGTCTTTTTCTTCGACTATTTTGAGTGTTTGATCAAGCATATCGGCTACTTGTTCCGCGCTGCCGAGTATAACTGACCCGACACCTAAAATACCTGCGGCAACTGCAGCTTGTAGCGCTTCTGGTGCTGCGGCTAAAGTCATGCGCGCTGCTTGGACGCTCGGAACTAAACCATGTTCGGCTAGAGCAACGATAAGCAGATCAATAAAAAAAGCTTGGTTTTTAGTGGGTACTTTCCCGGTCAAATGAAAGAAAAAAAATTCAGCGATAGAAACGTTTCCCATTAATTCATTGCATAAATCTTTACCTCGTATGGTTATTGATGATGCATCTGATTTTTCAATTGCCGATTTGGTTTCGCCCTTTTTCCCAATTAGCATTATACTTGCCTTTCGCTATTAAATTTCTAGCTTCTACCATAAAATTAAAACACCTTAAGGCACTAATTATAGACGTATATATAGTTTCTGAGAACATCATAGGACTAAACAATCTAGCTTTTAAATAATTCTACTTATTGACAGGCAATAGAGTGTCGCGTTTAGAATAGTAATGATAAGATGTTTTTTGTAATAAATAATTATGTTGGCAACAGATAGAGGAGTTCCTTTCAATGGATTATGGAATGTTTTCGATGCCCCTACGGCCCCCCGGAGGAAATGTCACTAAGGAATATCATCAAGATATTGAAACCTTCGTTTTAGGAGACCAACTCGGGTATAGTGAGGGATGGATGGGTGAGCATTTTACCATTCCCTGGGAACCAGTTCCTGCATCTGACCTATTTTGTGCGAGCGTTTTTGCGAAGACTGAACAAATCCGATTGGGCACTGGTGTTTCGTTACTCCCGATGCATGATCCCCGCCTTGTGGCGTTGCGAATTGCCTACCTAGATCACTTGTCTAAAGGCCGGTTGAACTTTGGTATTGGAGCCGGAGGAGCGCCGACTGATTTTCATTTTTGGGATATAGATTACAAAGAAGGTGAACACAGGGCTAGGATGCGTGAGTCAATAGAGGTTATAAAACGTTTATGGACTGAAGAAGAGCCATTTGAACATAAAGGAAAATTTTGGCAATTTAGTGTTCCAGAGCCCATGATGCAGGTTCCGCTTTACCATCATATTAGACCTTACCAGGACCCATACCCTCCTATAGCAGTTGCGGGTCTGCATAAAGCATCGGAATCATTAGTTACAGCGGGAGAACAAGGTTGGATACCAATGAGTATTAATTATCTTCCCGCAGTAAATTTAATTACTCACTGGGAAGCTGTGTGTGAAGGGGCAAAAAAAGCTGGAAGACCTGTTCCTAATAGAAGTAGTTGGCGAATTGCAAGAGAAGTTTTTGTAGGAAAGACTGATCAGGAAGCTCGTGATGCCGTACTTAATGGACCTATTGCGGCAGCTTACACAAATTATATGTACAATGTTTTGCGATCTTTGGGCGCAGTTGATTTATATAAAGACGACCCTGATATGCCAGATGAGGCGCTAACAGCTGAATATGTTTGTGATAAAATCTGGGTTGTGGGAAGTCCTGACACGGTCGCTGAAAAATTAGAAAAGCTCTATAACGATGTGGGTGGATTCGGAACTGTTTTACAGATTCAGTACACATATGAACCATTTCAATCCTGGCGAGATAACATGCAACTTTTTGCCCAAGAGGTTATGCCAGCTCTAAAACACTTGGCACCAGATGATTCATCTGCTGTTGCTGCTCAATAGCTATTCTTCTAAGCGTTTATGTTAGGGAGCGCTTGTCTTGTCTTTTGATGATTATGTTAATTGTTCAGTTTCTACGAGTGTTAAGGATTGTATAGGGAATGAAACGATACCCGTCATTGATGTCGGTAAGTATCTAAGTGGAGATATTGAAGCCCGAGAACAGTTTGCAGTTGATTTGCGTGCCATACAGGAAAGTTTAGGGTTTTTTGTCATTGTAAATC
>MDTE01023202.1_pt1 | contig 59278 bp, 49 predicted proteins | sample 811231 | NCBI WGS metagenome assembly MDTE01 (sample SAMN05326651, study PRJNA326480) | marine metagenome | isolation source: seawater | place: Indian Ocean: Red Sea | collected 2010
ATTCGGCGTGTAGGTGTAAGACCCGTCATCTTTTACGACTGCCGTGCCGTTAGAAGCTCCAGAAGAGAGCGCAAAACTAAGGGTATCGCCGTCTACATCCACGGCAGTCAATGTGCTGGAAAAAGTCTCGTCCTCATCCACTAATGCCGTAGCACCTGGGGTAGTCGGCCCATCATTAACCGCGGATACAGATACCGATACCGTGCCCGTCGTTGTCCCACCCTGTCCATCAGAAACTGTATAAGTGAAACTATCCGAACCCGCATAATTCGCGTTTGGGGTGTAGGTGTAGGAGCCATCCCCATTTACCACCGCCGTGCCATTTGACGCAGCAGACTGCAACGTAAATGTCAGCTCATCACTATCAACGTCGCTCGCCGTTAAATTACCGCTTGTGGCATCATCCTCGCCAAGAGTAACCGATACAGCGCCCACTAACGGTGCATCGTTTAAGGCCGCCACCGTCAATGTAACTGTTCCGGTCGCCTTCCCCCCCTTACCATCGGTTGCTACATAGGTAAAAGCGTCGGCACCATGATAATTTGAGTTCGGCGTATAAACGTACGAGCCATTTCTATTTACCGTGACCGATCCATTTGAAGGCCCACTACCGACAGAGTAATTCAGGGTATCACCATCCACATCAGTCGCACTTACGACGCCGTCGATAGGAGCATCCTCATTCCCACCGGCAGAACTATCTTGTCCCACAGGTGCGTCATTCACCGCAGTTACCTCGAGAGCAACCGTTGCGGTTGCGGTCCCACCTTGACCGTCTGAAATTGTATAGGTGAAACTGTCCGCCCCACTAAAGTTAGGGTTCGGCGTATAAGTAACCGTACCATCGGAGAAATTTACTGAACCATTTTCAGCACCATCAGCGCCCGTCACCGATAGCCTTCCGCCATCTATATCCGTATCGTTCGTCAACAGCGTACTGCTAGAAAATGAAACCGAACCATCCTCTAACAGACTGGCATTTTCACCTACCACAATTGGTTGAAAGGTACCATTCGCAAAGGTTGCGCTGATATCCGAGAACGAAATAGTCTCAATACCGCTTAAACGGTCCACCCCATCAGCGCCAACATTATCGGTTACTATCAATTCATCACCGGACGATGACACTGTATAGTTGGCAAAACTTCCGCCAAAATTGGCCGTATCAGAGCCCTCACCGCCAATTAGCAAATCATCGCCAGAGCCGCCAGTCAGGTCGTCGTCACCACTGTCCCCAACCAATACATCGTCTAACCCGCCACCATCCAAAACATCATTCCCAGTGCCACCAGCAAGCCAGTCATTGCTGCCACAACCAGCTAAAGTGGCCCCACCATCGCCCGCTTCCAATAACGTTCCCGTCAAGCCGGAGACATCCAATGCAGTGCCGTCTGCAAACCGGAATGTTTCTATCCGATCTCGTTCATCGCCCCAATTGACGATCTCTAACATGTCACCAGATATCATTTGCGTATCAGCAAAGTCGCTACTGGGATCAGTGTCGGAATTACGAAAAGTGATTTGCAAATTTCCATCGACAAACTTGAGGAGCAAATCACTTAAAAGAATTCCTTTACCGAAAATAAGCGTATCCGCGCCCGCATCGGCGCGGGTATTAACCCCTTGCGTATACTGTACGCGTCTCCGATCATAATCAGTGCCACCTTCGCCATCGCTTTCAGCAAAAGTTTCCCAACGCCACTTCGTAATTGTTGTGGTTGTGCCAAAATAATCAGCAATCACGTCCTGACCATCACCACGGTTAAAGACATAGGTATCGTTACCCGAGCTACCTTCTAAACGATCATTGCCTTGACCTCCGGACAATAACTCAGCTCCACCTCCACCTAACAAACGGTCATCGCCACCGCCGGAATAAAATCGTTCAATACCGAGTAAGTCGACATCCCAATTCACCCCAACATTATCTACAAGGATTGCCGTGTCAGAGCCTTTGCCACCCTCAATGCTATCAGTGCTATCCGCTACCAGTACGTCGTCGCCGGCACCGCCTATCAGCGTGTCCGCACCATCACCACCAATGAGTAAGTCATCACCGTCGCCGCCAATAAAACTATCATCGCCGTCACTTCCGAATCTCACTTCGCCAGAACCGAGAGAAGGAGAAACCCCCCCCGCGGGTAAAACCACCACCGGCAAAGATGCCTCTTTCGTCGCGGTATTTCCGTTTGATGCTTCCGTTGAGCGTGCCGTAACCGTCAGTTCAAAACCGGCCCCGGCATCGGTAGGTATTGTCAGCGTAAGATTGTTGAGATCATCCGGGTTCAACGTCCATACACCGCCTCCCTGATCAACGCCTTTAGAAAGGCTCAGCCCTGATGGAACACCACTGATTTCAATACTTAGACTTTCCGACCCGTCAACATCTGCAAGGGTACTCGTCACGTCCAACGTCACCGTATCCCCGACCTCTCCTGTAACCGGTACAGTCGTCAAAACCGGTACGTCGGTGACAGCCGCAATACTAAGTGCAACGGTTCCAGTGGCAAATCCACCATTCCCGTCAGAAACGGTATAAGTGAAGCTGTCATTACCGCTAAAATTTCGGCTCGGCGTATAGCTGTAGGTGCCGTTGGCATTAACTAAAGCAGTACCGTTTGCAGACCCGGTATCGAGGGAAAAAGTTAGGGCATCACCATCTATATCGATTGCAGGTAATGTGCCTGCAACTGGGCCGTCCTCGATGCCGCTAGCGGATAAACCTGATGTAGTAGGGTTATCGTTTTGACCTGTTACGGTCACCGTCACAGTACCAGTCGCAATGCCACCGTTGCCGTCAGAAACCGTATACGTAAAGCTATCAGCTCCGAAATAGTCGGGGTTAGGGGTGTAACGGAAAAGACCCGCTTCGGTAATACTGACCGTACCATGCGAGGGCGCGGTTCCCTGACTAAAAGTCAGGCTATCATTGTCGATATCCTTGGCAGTGAACAGCGCGAACAAAGAACTGTCCTCTGAGACGCTGATGTTTCGATCCAATGCGATTGGCGCATCATTCACCGGTCTGACGGTTACATTAACTGTACCATCCGTCGTTCCTCCTTGGCCATCTGACACGGTGTAATTAAAACTATCTGGGCCATAATAATTTTCATGGGGCGAGAAGGTAACAATCCCGTCCACCAGCGAAACACTCCCATTGGCACCACCGGAAACATCAATGACGGTTAAAGTGTCATTGTCCACGTCCGTATCATTCGCGATTAAATCACTTGCGGCAAATGACATTGGTGTGTCTTCGATTACGGTAATATTGTCGTCATTAGCTACGGGTGCAGCATCATTTACCGGCGTCACCGTGACAGCAACAGTACCAGCATCGCTGGCGCCATTTGTGTCGGTGGCGGTGTAGGAAAAACTATCTGGCCCGTAATAATTAGCGTTTGGCGTGTACCTGTAAGAACCGTCCGAATTAACAGCAACCGAGCCATGTGATGGCCCTGAAGCAAGTGCGAAGGAGAGCGCATCGTCGTCCGCATCGGTCGCAGTCAAATTGCCTGCCAGTATATTATCTTCAGCAACTTTAACGCTGACATCAGAAACGATTGGTGCGTCATTTGCGCCGACAACCCGGATAGTTGCCGCTTGCTCAACAACTGACGAGCCATCACTTACCGAGTAACTGAAAGAAATATCCCGCTTTTGACCGAGGGCCAAACTATCGAAATCACCGTCTGGGTCGAACGTGTAGGAACCGTTTGATGCGATACTCAAAGATCCATCGACGGGTCCACTTACAAGCGCAAACGTTAGCCCATCACCTTCGGGATCCGTCGCCTGCAGCGTACCAGTAATCGAGGTATCTTCGTTGCCTATAATCAGCGTTGTGCCCGGCACAGGGGCATCGTTTCGATTTGGCGCTACAATTGTTTTATCAGCAAATTCAAGAAACTCGAATTCTTTAATTGTATCAGCACCATCTCGCCCACGATTGTCCGTAACAATGCCCACGGGATTGATCGTGTAGTCTGACAAATTGCCGCTAAATACCGCCGTATCAATACCGGCACCGCCGATCAACGTATCGTCACCTCCACCGCCGTAGAGGATATTATTTGCATCGTTACCCGTAATTATATCATCGCCGTCACCAGCGAACACTCTCTCGATAGTCGTACCGGATGCAACTTCAAAGGAATTACCAGCGATCGATCCCGCACCGCCGGTTAAATCAATAATTGCATTAGCTTCCGCCGCCGATGCGTTGATTGTATCGGTACCACTATCATCACTTAGGATACGCCGAGATAAATCTGCGGAACCGGTGAAGCTACTATATTCGTTAGTATAAACGTAAAGATCATCTTCAGAGAGCGCGTCTCCAAACAGATTTACACCCCAACTATTGAGTGTACCGCCAATGCCGTTATTTACCTCATCACTTATGGAGATAGTCCAATCACCAACGCCAGTCTCGCCCCAAAACTGACGGCTTGTGAAGTAATGCGACAAGCTCGAACTAGACGTATTGGGGCGCCCCATAATCTCGCTCACCGTACCGTCGGGTGAAGTAATAGTAACCCGTAAATCGCTAAGGCGAGCGTTCGACATGTTGAGGTAGATCTCAACATTATCGATTTCCACACCATTGGTCACCGTAATGGTGTCCGTAAAGGTACTATTATTAGAGAAACCACCTCCGCCGGACGTATTATTCGAATTCACCTCATTGGTAATCGTCGATTGATCGAGCCAGGTCTCGGACAGTTGCACAGCCGCTTCCGCATCAACTAGTCCCATACCATTATCGAGACTAGTATGCAGCCCACCACCGTTCCAATTACCCGCATTGTTCCAATCCCAGTCGGGATCGAAAGGATCATTTTTCACAGCTGAGTAGGCTAGAATTTCCTGCACGTCACGGAACCCAAGATCTGGGTTGGCCTCCAACATCAATGCCACCACACCAGCTGTGGCGGGTGATGAGAATGACGTGCCGTTAATACTCACATAATCCGAATTAGAGTAACCGTTGCCACCTACACGGTCAGTGGTCCAAACTCGTTGTCCCGGAGCAGTAACCAGAACGCTGGCGCCACGGCTAGAGAAAGATGCATCCGTCCCGCTATAGGTTGTGGCGCCAACTGTGATGACATGACGATGACCATTCAGATTATTATAATCCGGCCGCGCATCAACCCTGCGGGAATTACCCGCTGAAAATGTAATGATTTGCCCAAGGCCATCACGTCCGTTAGTAACTGAACTGATGATGGCGTTCTCTGCGCCTCTCCAGTAGCCACCGCGCACGAGCCGGAAAAAAGCCCAAGGATCGCTGGGGCCCCAGCTGTTATTGGAGATATCCGTTGGCGTGACACGGAAACCAAGCCCGCGATAAGAAGCTAAAGTTGCGTCATAAGCGACGCCGACGACACCAATTTCATTGTCCCGCTCGGCCCCAACCATACCCGCAACAGGGGTTCCATGGTTCTCACCGCTGGATGGAAACGGGTTACTGTCCCAGTTCGTATAATCAAAATCGATGGTCGTGTCATAGTTGTCATTGAGATCGGGATGGGTATATTCCACGCCATGGTCATTGAATCCAACTGTCACACCTTGACCGGTGTAATCATCCCAAACGTCCACGACATTAAGTTGTTCGTGATGCCACTGGCTGCCAAATAACGGATCACTTGGTAACGCATTAACCTCCACCAGGCCGGATGCCTCTTCACCGTTCGGGTCAAATATATGGAATTGGAACATCGACGGATCAGCTGAATTAGGGTTTTGCTCGAAGACCACCCGTTCTAAACCAGGCTCACCCATCAATACCGCCGTACCACCGTAAACATTCGATACCCGATTAATAGTGCACCGCGGATTCTCTGCTTCAACAGTTAAAAGGTCGGTACGTTCGAAGACAATCTGGTTCGGATTATCGACGTTAATTTTGTCCGGGCCTAACTGAGTTGACCCGTCACGCACACCCTGATTTTCTTTTCCCGATCCTACCGCAAGCTCGTTAGCCATTGTCGCTGAGGACGCTTTTATATCGATAACGCTTGCCTCAAACCCTTCCAACGCTTTAAAGGCCGAAGTCTCTGCGCCAAGAGCGATGCCGCTAACGCCCTCGGCAACAATATTTCGAACAACATCCGCCGGCATATCAGACAAAGCCCGCCATTCATCAACCTTCAATTGGTCGATCACACTGAATTTATGGGCAGAACCGTCAGGCATACGCTACTTCAACACTTCAACCCGACGCCCATTCTCGTCGGCCTGAATATACTTTACGGTCTGGCCTTCGAAGACTTTATTTAAATCCGCCATGATATCTTCCACACCGCCGAATGGTGCGAGAACATCAATTATCCAAAGCCGATCACCGCCGGTCCATTCTTTTGGTGCAAGCTTCACCGATCCGTTAATGATGCGCATCTCAACCTCTTCAGACACTCGCGCCCAGCTGACGAAACCAATAGGCACGTTGTCGCGCCGGTAAAGGCGAAACTGTTTGGCAAGAATTGGTGGCACTACGAGCCACTCGAAATCCGTTACGAACAAATGTTTATGCCCCGGCGAGGATAACATTAACCAAACTGCCGAACCCAACATCGCAGAAGGGTTTTTGGCAGCAGCCTCGGCCTCAGTATCGCTAACTCCTTTAACAGGGTCGTCCTCCAGAGGGGCGGATTCCGGCACGCCTTCAGAAGCAACTGATTTTGCGGAAGTCTTCTTTTTTTTAGTTCGTTTTTTTACCTTATTCTCGGATTTTACCAAGGAGGCAGCGCGCTCCGTCGAAACCATCATTCAGTACCTCCAGCGTTAGCAATGCGCCTCGCCCAACGCAAAAAATGACAATGTGCTGGACAACAGTATAGTTATATCTCCAATAAAACAAAAAACATTTTTTAAAATCATATAGTTATAGTATTTTTTCGTTCGTATCTCTCAAAGGTTTTCTTCAATCAACTTTATTATAGGATCATAAATTTGGCACAAGTATGACGCCCATCACAGTTCAGCCGTTTTTATTTGTTATCAACTAAAATAACATGCCTTTTCACCCCTTTAGCCACTCTGCCCCCAGCAACGATAAAGGTATGATGGAAAACGACTTAAAAACAGCTAATAAAACGGATTTCTCTGCCAATGACCGCGACACGAATGCCGATCTGCTTAAGTCCAGATCATTTATACCGCCCCACAAATAGGCTACTCGCCGAGGAGCGTCCTGTTTCGATTACTTATAACGGCGAAACTCACGTGGTTATGATGGTGAGCCCGCAAGATTTAGAGGACTTTGCGATAGGTTTTTCTATCAGTGAGGGCATTGTCGATAGTAAAAGCGAGATTGTAGACATCTTGGAAGATCAAATTGAAGAGGGCCTCCTATTACATTTGGAAATTCCGCCAGATCGTTTAGCTGCTTTATCCGAGCGTAAGCGGTCCTTGATTGGCCAAACCAGCTGCGGCCTTTGCGGTGTTAACAACCTTCATGAAGCCGTCAGGGCATACGCCCCAATTGAAAGTGCCCCTCATCTTTCGACCGCTGCAATCTTCGCAAGTCTGCGGGCTTTACCCAACAAACAAACACTTAATCAGGCAACGGGTGCAGTTCACGCCGCCGCTTTCGCGGATGATGAAGGCACGATCCTCGCTATCCGTGAAGATGTTGGGCGCCATAATGCCTTTGATAAATTAATTGGATATTTGGCCCGAACGGGTATAGACCCGACCAAAGGCTTTGCTGTTTTGACTAGCCGCTGCAGCATCGAACTCGTACAAAAAGCACTCGCTTTTCGAATTCCCGCCTTGGTGACGATTTCCGCACCGACTGACCTCGCAGTCGAAGTTGCCACCAATCATTCGTTGACATTGGTGGCTCTCGCGCGAAAAGACGGCGTCCTTTGCTTTAATGATCCATTTGGAGTGTTCGCTTAGCCATCACGAATACGGCATCCTAAATCCGTGAGCCGCACGAAACCAGAACCATCGATAATCGATAAACCTTCACCCACTTCTTCTCCCAATTCGGAGAGCGCACGTCGCACCATGCTTTCAGCTAAAGAAAGGTCCTTTGCGATCCTCGATATGGTGACCCCATGATTCTCACACAAGTAGCAAAAGATCTTAATTCCGATAGCTGACACATCAGGTAAATCCGCTCGCTCTATTGCTTTTATATCTCCTTTATTTGATGCGCTCATACCGCACTATGTATCGTAATGGGAATACGCTTCGATGCAGGCGTCCCGCTGCGCACATCGATACTATCTAATGACAGCAGCACATTTGTTTCCGGATAATATGCTGCCACCGAACCCTCGGGTATATCATATGCCATTATTCTAAAACCCAAAGCGCTGCGTTCACGACCATCCGGTTCGCAGCTCCGAAGCGTTACAACGTCACCGTTCTTAATCCCTAAATCTCTAATATCTTTTCTATTAATAAACAGTACTCTGCGTTCACCCTTAACGCCACGATACCGATCATTAAGTCCGTAAACTGTCGTGTTGTACTGATCATGCGATCGAATAGTAATTAGGGTAAAGATCCGTTCGCCATCCCCGTCCTTTCGCACATCCGCGCGCACGGATAGAGGATGGATGCAAAACCGTGCCTTCCCTCCTTCTGTCAACCAGCGCCGCTCGCCTGCACTATTACCTAGGTAGAAGCCCCCACGGACCTGAATCCGCTCGTTGAAACCTTCGAAGCCAGGAACAGTTTCTGCAATTTTATCGCGAATTTTAGAATAGTCAGACGCGAATCCGCGCCAGTCAATTGAGACCTCCTGTAATGTTGCCTGTGCCATCCCGCTAACAATTGCAGGCTCTGATAAGAGCATATCTGACAGCGGAGGATTGATACCAGCGGAGCCATGTACCATGGACATAGAATCTTCAACGGTGACCATTTGATCACCGGACGCCTGTATATCTATCTCAGTCCGACCGAGGCATGGCAAGATCAGTGCATCTTCTCCACAAATCAAATGGCTACGGTTGAGTTTAGTGCTCACATGGGCTGTAAGCACACAACGCGCTAACGCTGCTTCAGTGAAATACGTATCGGGCGTCGCGCTCGCAAAATTACCACCCATACCAATAAAAACCTTCGCTCGCCCGTCGGCCATTGCCTTAATGGCGTCAACCGTGTTGAGACCAGGCACACGCGGTGTTGTGATAGAGAAACTCCTATCTAACGCATCCAAGAAATCCGATTTAGGGTTTTCGGTGACCCCCATTGTTCGATCACCTTGTACATTAGAATGCCCGCGTACGGGACATACCCCCGCCCCCGGCCTACCAATGTTGCCGCGCATAAGAAGTAGGTTAACTAACGTTTGGATTGTGTCGACCGCGCCCGGCTGTTGTGTAATACCCATTGCCCAGGTAAAAATCACACGTTCAGCTTCAATATAGACATCCGCTGCCGCCTCTAACTCTTCTCTACTCAAACCTGACAGCCCTTCGATGTCTGCCCAATCCGTCATATCTAGATCCGAAATAAGGCTGTCATATCCAACCGCATGCTCGGTAATAAATTCAATATCTATAATCCCGCCACCCGCATCACGGTCTACCTCCAACAACCGCTTCATTAGACCCTTGGCCACGGCTCTATCACCGCCAGGCTTCACCTGGAAATAATGTGAACTGATATTCACACCGCCCGTTAGAATATCGCTCGCCCTCTTGGGATCGGCGAACTTGACCAGACCACGCTCCTTCAACGGATTAAAGGTAATGATAGCCGCCCCTCGCAACGCTGCCTTTCTTAGATCACCGAGCATACGCGGATGATTGGTGCCGGGATTCTGACCGAAAACAAAGATTGCATCTGCCTGCTCGAAATCTTCTAACCGCACCGTACCCTTGCCGATGCCAATGGATTCTGTAAGTGCGATGCCGCTCGCCTCATGGCACATGTTCGAGCAGTCAGGCAAATTATTGGTGCCGAAAGCACGCGCAAATAACTGATAAAGAAATGCGGCTTCATTGCTCGTTCGCCCGGACGTATAGAATAAAGCTTGGTTCGGACTATCGAGCCCATTCAGCTTTTCGCCGATTAATCGAAAGGCTTCGTCCCAAGACACTGGCTCATAATGGTCCGTGGAACCGTTGTAGCGCATGGGGTGCACTAAGCGCCCTTGCCTCTCAAGAAAGTACGCATCCTTCTTTTTTAAAGATGAAACCGAATGCGAAGCAAAAAATTCTGGGCCTACAGTTCTTTTGGTGGACTCCCAAGTAACTGCTTTCACCCCGTTTTCACAAAACTCGAATGAAGAGGCATGCTTGGGATCCCCCCAGGCACAACCGGGACAATCGAAACCCGCATTTTGATTGAGCTTGAGCAATGTTTTCGCACCACCGACTGGCTTGCCCGAGCCCAGCATATATCTGGCAGCAGAGGCTAATGCGGCCCAACCGCCTGCAGCTTGCGTATCCTTAGAATCTTCTGTCATAGACATATCATAGCCCTGCGCTCATGTTCTCGCCACCTTGCACCCACTGGGATGCTTCCTTAGGGTCACCGTTAAAAAGGGAGAGCATTAATGAGCGATAATCTTTATGAGGTCGTTTGGCCCCGCAGCGAACGTAAACGGGCGCTTGAATCATTGGCACCAAGATTGGGAACGCTAGAAGGGAAGACTATTGCACAGCTTTGGGATTTTATTTTCCGTGGAGACGAAATTTTTAAAATCCTAGAAGCCAAGCTCGCAGAGCGATTTCCAAGTATTTCCTTCATTAACTGGCGTGACTTGGGCTGTACACACGGTGAAGACGAACGCGCCGTACTAGCTGCCTTGCCCAAACGTTTCAAAGAGCTTGACGTCGATGCAGCAATTTCTGGGATGGCTTGTTGAGGTAGCTGTACGCCCGCCGTGTTGCGGGCAAGTGCAGCATGTGAACGAGCTGGTGTACCCACCGCCTCATTAGTGTGCGAAGGTTTCTTCGACCAAGCGGCCACCACAACCATCGGGCTTGGTTTTCCGAACCTGCCCTTATGTTTGGTACCAGGCCATGTGGGTGCTCAAAGTGACCAGGAGCTGTATGACAATATCACCGATGTGACACTTGATGATGTCATCAATAACCTTACACAAAATCCTGATGCCGCCATCGATAGCGCTGAACCTGCGCCGCGCGAAATCGTGGCTTCTGGTTCATTTGAGGAAATCAATAGTCTCTTCTACGATAATGAATGGAGCGACGGCCTCCCCATCGTTCCACCGACAGTCGACAAAATTGAAGAATTCCTAAAATTCACCAACAATGCGCCAGATGAGGTGCTTGGTGTCATACTTCCGGACAACCGTGCCGCTACTGTTTGGAGCGTCGCTGTCAACGGTGTCATGGCGGGGTGCCGTCCTCAATACATGCCGGTCCTAGTAGCACTGATCAAGGCCATGGTTGATCCAATTTATGGTGTTGAGCATAGCGGCAATACGCCTGGTGGAGAGACCCTGATCACGATCAACGGCCCAATTATCAAACAGCTTGGCTTCAACAACACCCAAGGCGTACTTCGTGACGGTTTTATGCCGAATACTGCCATCGGGCGGTTCTGGCGGCTCTATCTTCGCAATGTGGCGGGTTTCCTGCTCCACAAGAATGATAAATGCACCTTTGGCAATACCTGGCGTGTGGTATTGGCTGAAAATGAAGATGTTTGCGAGAAAATAGGTTGGGAGCCCAATAGCGTCGAAATGGGTTTCGCTGCAGGCGACAATACGGTCACAATTTCACGTTATGTGGGAGGGAATGTGCTGTCATCGGTTTATGGTGATCACCCCGATAGAATGATGCCCTATCTAAGTAACGCCTTACTTCGCATGCATACTTGGCATGTAGCCTTCACCATAGGTACTTCTATGGGAACGCTCCGACCTTTAATCATCCTGAGCCCTATCCTGGCCGAAACCATCGCTAACGCTGGGTGGTCAAAGGCAGATGTTAAGCAATATTTTTTTGATTATACGCGCATGACGGCAACCGAGTTCGAGCGCTATCTGGGAGACTGGACTGATCACCATATCTGGCAGATTGATAAACAGGCCAAGCGCGGCAAAGTACCCAAAGATTTTACCGAGAGCGAAGACCCCAATCGGCTAGTTCCCATCACCTTCACTCCAGACGATTACATGATAGTGATCGCAGGTGATGAATTACGCACCAATGCCTATGTTTTCGCTCACAACGGCATTCTGGGATATCCTACGGCAAAGAAGATCGACCTCCCCGAAAATTGGGAAAAAATGCTTGCGGCTGCTGATTGCCCCAAATGTATTTTCTAGCCGACAGGAGTGACCACGATACCAGCCATCCGAAAAAACAATTAAGTGGGAGTAGTTTCTGAAAACCAAAACACGGACGCTACAGAATTAGACTACCGCCTGAGCAACCAATCGCGCATCAGGGCAGTCACAGCGTGTGGACGCTCCATACTTGCCAGGTGCCCACACTCTTCGATAACGCAAAGTCGAGCCTCGGGAATGGCCTCCGCCATAGCCTTATGGCCTTCCAACGGCGTAAGTTCGTCTTCTCGACCACACAGTACCATCGTCGGTACTTTGATAGCCCTCTGGCTTTCACTACTATCGATACGACACATGATGGCTTTTTGTTGTGAGACAAATGCGTCTTTGCCAACGCGAGCGGCCATGTCCATGACCGCAGTGCACAGGTCCCCATCGTCGAGCCGAGATTTGTGCACCAACATTGGCAACAGCCGCGGACTAACTCCATTAAACCTTCCCGAATCAGCAAGACGTATCAATCCTTTACGTATTTTGATCTTCTTCGGTGTATCGGCATCAGCGCGCGTGTCTAATAATGCCAGTTTTGAAACCCGTTCTGGCGCACGGCGCATCACCTCAAAACCGATATAACCACCCATGGACAGTCCCGCCAAAGCGAAACGCTCCGGAGCCGTTTTCAACAGCCTTTCCGCCATAGCCACAATAGTGTCGTCACATTGAGTTTCCGCAATGGAAATATCCGCAATGTCAGCCAAATATCGAGTTTGATGAGCCCAAAGCGCCTCGTCACAGAGTAATCCAGGGACTAAGATGAGAGTTTCTTTGGTAGGCATACTATCGAGCATCCTAAATTTTCTTCATAAATCACTGGAATGCCACAAAAACCATTGCTGGACAGGGCGTTGAGGTATTGTTAAGCAATTCATATAACCCCTTATCTAGGGCAGTTCGGGGAAAAATTCAAAAGCGGCGAGAAGGCCGTAATCATATGACAGGCGAACAGCGGAAAGGGTTTGGAAAAGAAACCCATAAACCTAAGTGTTATCAGATTTGAAACAGTATCCGTATTTTTGAATGACAAACTTCCGACTTACGTGTCACCCCAACTGATCCACCCTAAATTTGAGAAACCAACTCACCTATGACATTTAAAGACCTTGAACTAAGCGAAGAACTATTGCGCGCATTAACTGAACGCGATTATAAGCAGCCGACCCCTATACAAAAACAGGCGATTCCCTATGTCCTTATGAACCGAGATTTATTGGGCTGCGCCCAGACCGGGACGGGCAAAACCGCTTCATTTGTATTGCCAATGTTGGATATTCTGGAACAAGGACGTGCGCGCATGCGTATGCCACGCTCTTTAATTCTAGAACCAACGCGCGAGCTTGCGGCCCAAGTAGCAGAGAATTTCGATCTTTATGGCAAGTACCATAACCTAACCAAGGCTCTGCTTATAGGCGGCGTCACCTTCAACGAACAAGACAAATTGTTAGACCGCGGTGTCGACGTGCTCATAGCAACACCAGGGCGCTTGATGGACCATTTCGAACGCGGCAATGTGCTTTTGAATGACGTAAAGATCCTCGTAATTGATGAAGCTGATCGTATGCTTGACATGGGCTTCATTCCTGATGTGGACAAAATTGTCAGTAAAATTCCACCAATGCGCCAGACGTTGATGTTTTCGGCCACAATGCCAAAGGAAATTAAAAAGCTTGCCGATCGCTTTTTATCTAATCCGAAGGAAGTTACTGTCAGTCCTCCTTCCGCTACCGCTGATACGGTAACCCAGCAATTTGTCAAATTGTCGACAAGGCAGAAACGTAGCGCCCTGCGTAGAATTCTTGGAGATGATAGTGTGCGTAATGCCCTCATCTTCTGTAACCGTAAACGTGACGTGAGTGAAGTTCTTCAAACGCTTGAGAGACACGGTTTCCAGGCGGGGTCGCTGCACGGAGATATGGATCAGTTCTCGCGAACCGCTACATTAGAAAAATTTAAGAAAGATGAAATAAAGTACCTTGTCTGCTCTGACGTTGCCGCCCGTGGCCTGGATATTGAAGCCATGAGCCATGTGATAAATTTCGACGTTCCTACTCATGCGGAGGACTATGTCCACCGTATTGGGCGAACCGGGCGTGCAGGTCGCCAAGGCCATGCAATTACTTTCGTCACTTCAGAGGAACGTAAGTATCTCGATGCCGTGCAAGATCTAGCGAAGGGTAGTATCTCGGAAATAAAACTGGATACTATTCAGCGCAAAGAAATAGAGTCCAAGGAAGAAAAATCACACCAAGCGCATAGAAGAGGCCACGTCCGTTCAAAACCTGAAGCTGGAGAGACGCGATCTGAAAAGACAAACCTACCACCGGCTGAAGCCAAATTAATACAATCAAATCAGGGGGCCATCAAAAAGTCAGAACAAAAAATGTCCCACCAACAATCCCACGAGGAAGTAGTCGGCTTTGGTGATGATATACCGGCTTTCTTGATTCCAGCGAAAAAAGTGTGAATTTCACGCCTGACGGCGCTTTTCTACGAGAACCCCATCTTTAACAAGGGCTTCTATATCCTCTTGAGAAACACCGTGTTCCGTCAGTACGTCGCGCCCATCGACGCCGAATTGCGGCGGTGGCGTTTTAATAGCCCCCGGAGTTCGCGTGAACTTGATTGGTGTACCGGTTCCTTTCCACCAATCACAAACGGCGGCCATATCTCGATGTTTAGTGTGATCGGCGTTCATGACTTGCGCTGTGTCAAGCACCGGCCCTGCAGGCACACCAGCTTCCATAAGTCGTGCACATAAATCTTCGCCATCTACTTTTACCATGAACTCGGTTAGTATATCGGTAAGCGCGGATCGGTTTTCGTTGCGTTTAGCACCGGTGGAAAAACGTTCATCATCCGGCAATTTATTAGCGCCCAATACCGCACAAAGTCTCCGGAAGGCTCGGTCGTTGCCTGCACCAACAAAAATATCCACTGTCTTTGTGTGGAAGCAATCATATGGACAAATATTTGGATGATGATTTCCAGTCAAATCCGGCGTTTTGCCTGATAAATAGTAGTTTGGCACATGTGGATGCATCAGAGAGACCGCACAATCGTAAAGTGACATATCAATAAATTGCCCAAGACCCGACCGGTGACGTTCCTGTAACGCCATCAACACTGATATAGCCGCATACAGTCCGGTCCCCATATCAACCATGGGTATACCCACCCGCGTCGGCCCGCTGTCTGGATCGCCATTAACGCTGAACCAACCCGCATAAGCCTGTACGATGGCATCGTAACCTGGGAACCCGCCGAGTGGTCCATCCGCTCCATAGCCGGAAATACGGCAGTGAATAAGCCTTGGAAACTTATCTTTAAGAACCTCTTGATAACCAAGCCCCCATTTCTCCATCGTCCCAGTTTTCAGGTTCTCAATCAGAACATCTGCATTTTCCAATAAACAAAACAACACATCGCGACCTGCCTCTTGAGTGAGATCAAGACCGACCGATCGTTTGTTGCGATTAAGCCCAATAAAATAGGAGGCATTGCCTTCGTGAAATGGTGGACCCCAATCGCGCACCTCATCACCCTGAGGTGGCTCTACCTTAATCACGTCTGCCCCATGATCCGCAAAAACTTGCGTAGCGTAGGGGCCACCCAATACGCGGGTCAGATCGATAACTTTCGTACCGGCAAGTGCACCGGCGGATAACGGTGTAGGCATTAATATATCCTGAATGTTTAAAGGTTTATATGCCACCAAATACCCGCTCAGCAAAGACGGGATAAGTTTTAGCTAGTTCTTCAGCGATTGGACCGCGCAGTGCTTTTAGACTGTCTGCGTCTGGCGCCGGCGTTTCTGAAATTTCTGACGGACAGTCAAATTTGAACCCTGTATTCTCAGATACGCTTTCAATAGTTTCGCCCGCATGTACACTCAACAGCGTAAACCGCTTTTTTTCTTTGTTAAAACCCATGAGACATCTTCCGGTTACCAATGCATATGGACCACCGGGCCGATGAACATTCGCCTCATTGCTACCCGCAGCACTAATAAAGTCTACATTTTCTACGAAAACACGTGCCGTGTGTTCTTCTCGTATTAAGATCACCCTCGGGACCACATAATATAAGTAAGCCGAACCAAACGATCCTGGGAACCGCACCTTCATTTGCGGATACTCACCAATTCCCACCAGATTGACGTTCCCTTTACCATCAATCTGGCCACCGCCGAGAAAAAACGCATCAATACGCCCCTGTCCCGCCAAATCAAAAAGCTCACGACCACCATCGGTCAATACATGATGCGTTTGAGAACCAAGTACCGTGACTCTTAATCTACCACCTGTACGCTGTCGGGTTAACATGGCTGCTGCTGCGGGGATTGGTGAGGATGCTCCGACAGCCACATGATTGAGCCCTTCTAGCATGGGAGCAATTACGGAAATAAGCAATTCTTCGGATTTGTAGGCTCTATCCAAGCGACTACTCAGCAGCAATCTGCGGGTAAACATACTCCATCAGATATTGCTGGAACCCCTCGTTACTGGATGCCAACTCTACATAGCGACGAATATGCCCAGCATCTCGTTCGTAATGGGCGGGCAAGGCTATGGGCCATGCGCCCTTTTTAGCCTCGGCAAGGCATGAAACATAAATTGACGGAATTGTACCTGCTGCCATTTTCTCGTCTGCTAACAAGTCCCCATCATAGAGGGTCTCAAAAGTCACCAGTGTCTTGGTCGAAGCGTGTGCCAAAGTCATAAGTTCCTTATGCACACCAATCCACACGTTACCTTCGCGATCTACAACTTGCGCATGAAATAATGCGACATCGGGCTTCAGGGCCGCGATAAATACAATCGGGTCTTCTTCTCTAACTAAAGAAAAAGGATTATTACTAACAAGCCAGTCGTCTCGGTGAGCCAAAAGATCTGAACCAATGATGCCACGCAACGGCATAAAGGGAATACCCTTCTCAGTAGCTTGCAAACCTGCATGAATAGCGGGACAAGTTGCATCCTTTATTTTAATAGAGCCCGATTTCACAGCAGCAGAAAACTGCGGCGCTAAACCTTCTTCGCCCAACGTTACTGCGGCGCATTCCACAGTGGAGACAGCTCCTACCCCGATCAATAAATCTGCTTGCAGACCAAGAGCCGGAATACCTAGTAGATGCAAATGTTTTGGAGATCGATTTAGCAACGCACGTACACCTGCCAATGCGCAGCCACAGCCATTATACTCCGGCGCCAACGCTAACACTGCGCCATCCGGAATTTCTTCCACTAATTCGTCGAGAAATACAATTTGAGCGTCCATGCGCAAAAGAATATCAAAAAAAACGTTAACAGGTAAATATTGAGGAATCTTTACTCCCAAAAATGACGGCATTGCTATCAAGTAGTTTACTTGGCAGACTCACTTTATTCGATCAACAATCATGTTGATGATATGCCCGGCACTTGCAGCTACAATGGAATTGTAGGCACCGTAATTCTCAATTCTGGTATGGAACCCGGTAACGAACTTGAGGACTATCTGTGGGCAAAGAACGCCATTTTGAGGATAAAATGGTTAAGTTTTATACTTAAAGGAGCGGAGCATAAGAAAGAATGAGCTGGCGCTTAACTCTCAAAATGATGTTTGTTCTTGCCCTGGTACAGAGCAATATCTCGAAAGCGGGTCCATTTGACCAAACCGCAGGCGAGACTTATGTCGGTGAAGAACGAAATCATGTTCCACATGGTAAAGGTGTTATGACCTGGACCGATGGCCGTCGATATAAGGGTGAGTGGAAAAACGGCGAATACGATGGGAACGGCACATACCGATGGCCGGGCGGCGAAAAATACGAAGGCCAGTGGCGAAACGGGAAATGGAATGGTCAAGGTATCTATACAAAAGCAGATGGTACAACTATGTCCGGAATATGGAAGAACGGAAATATGTGGAATATCGAAGCTGTATATCCAGATGGAACCAAAGGGTATTGGAAAAACGGTTTTGCTCAGTGACGTTTAAGTCCCGTCAAATAATGCCCATATCCAAACCAGCGGCCATGGCGGATCCCAAGTCTCGGCATTGCACAACAAAGCCTTCATCCCACGCCCCCTGGCACACCAGTGGCTCTTGAACCACCCGCCAACGTAGGCCAGTTGTAATCGTTTCAATCCCTCGACGGGTACCAGTGCCATCATGCCCCGCTCTTATATAAAAGCAAAATGGTAATCCCTGTGTCTCCTCAAGGACGGAATAGTAGCTGCGATCGAAGAAATCTTTTAAGGCGCCAGACATATAACCAAGATTCTCAGTGGTCCCAAGAATGATTGCGTCAGCTCTAAGGATTTGCTCAGGCCCCGCATCAAAGGGGCTCAGAGCTTCGACCGAAACTCTCGGTGTATTCCCTGACTGAGCGCCATCACAAACAGCCTTTAACAACCGTTGTGTATTTTCCGATGGCGCGTGCGCCACAATTAGAAGATGTTTTTCCACCATGCTTCAATCTGACCCCACAGGCTGCGGCCGCGCAAGTCCTATCATTGTTTTGAGAAGCAGTGTGATTACACTCCATGAATTTTGCCCTAAGATAGCCGTATGAACATTAGTGTTAAAAAATTGCACCCCCACTTTATGGCAGAAATCAGTGACATCGATTTGACCAAGACGCTGAGCGATGCGCAATTCAAGGCTATAAAAGTCAACTTCGACGAGCATGCGGTTCTACTGTTTCGTAATCAACTGATCGGTGATGAAAACCAAATCGCTTTCACCAAACTGTTCGGTCCCATTATCAAGAATACAAACTATCACCGGCCTGGCGAAATTCTTCGAATAAGCGACAATTTATCGGACGTTTCCAATCTCGATCATAATGGGAAATTACTTCCACCGGACTCTGGCCGCCGGCTTCATAGCCGAGCTAACCGCCTCTGGCATACGGATGCATCATTTAAACACATTCCGGCACGTTGCTCGATACTAACTGCACATGAAGTCCCACCGCTTGGCGGCAATACCGCTTTCGCAGATATGCGGGCTGCCTACGATGCCTTAGCAGATCAACAGAAAGTCGAATTAGAGGGGCTAACCGCTTGGCATAGTATCTTCCATTCACGCGAAAAGATGGGCTACACCGACTATAACCAAGCCGCTCGCGATGAGGTCCCTCCTGCACAGCAGGTGCTTGTTCGCACCAATCCAGTAACAGGCCGCAAGTCGCTTTATCTAGCCTCCCACATCAGCTCAATAGATGGCATGACAGATGATGCTGCACAGGAATTAGTAGACGCCCTTATAGCTCATGCCACCCAGCCACAATTTGTATATGAACACGAGTGGCGGGTCGGCGATCTAATAGTTTGGGATAATCGCTACACTATGCATCGCGCCATGGGCCATGACGACATGAATCATCGCCGAGATATGCGCCGCAGCACTGTTTCAGACGAAATTAATTCCATCGATCTTCAAAAACGATTGATAATCGAGCTAGATAAAGGAAAGCCACATGGATACTCAACCAATTAAAAATGGAGCGATTGTCGAAACTAAATATGGTCAAGTTCGCGGCGGTACCAATGGAGATGTACACTTCTTTAAAGGCATACCCTATGGAAAAGCGACCGGTGGCGCCAAGCGCTGGAGCCGTGCGGAAGCACCAGATAGCTGGGCTGGCGTTCGTGATACTCTCTCATTTTGCCACAGAGCGCCTCAAATAGATCGAGAACGCCGCGAAGCTAATGCTTGGATTCGCGATATCGGACCGAAGAGTGAGGACTGCCTCGGACTCAACATCTATTCCGCCGCTCTCAATGCTAAACGCCCTGTTATGGTGTATCTCCATGGCGGAGGGTTTCGATATGGTTCAGGCGCTGCAGCTGGACTAGACGGTACTAATCTTGCGCAAAACGGTGAGGTTGTGGTGGTGACACTCAATCATCGACTTAATGTGTTCGGCTTTGCAAATTTTTCCATGATAAATGGTGATAGTTTCCCCGAAAGCATTAACCTCGGAATGATGGATATCGTCGATGCACTTACTTGGATACGGGACAATATTGAAGCATTTGGTGGTAATGCCGATAACGTTACCATATTTGGCCAGTCCGGCGGCGGCTGTAAAGTGCCCGTCCTAATGACGATGGAATCAGCAAAAGGATTGTTTCACAAAGCCATAATGCAAAGTTCCTCTGCGCACCTACAACTTGCCACTTTGGAAGATACTGAACGAGTTACCGGGTACGTCTTAAAAGAATTGGGCGTTACGAAAATGGAGACTTTAGAACACATTCCAACCAATACGATTTTCAATGCTTATCTCACCGCAGTTAGGAACAATAAGGGTAATGACTGTTTCCGACCCACGATTGATGAACAATTAATCAAAAATAATCCTTTCGATTTGAACGCACCCGACCTTGCTCCTGATGTACCCTTATTGATCGGCACAGCAGAAACTGAAAAATCCTTTTACGATATCATTATCGAGCCAAAGGACTTGCCGTTAACCGAAGAAAAGCTCCTCGCCAAATCTGCAGCCTTTGTGGGTATTGATACAAGGGCAGCTAGGGAACTTATCTCCGGTTACCGACAAGGTCGGGAGACTGAATCTCATCGTGATATCTATAACCGTTTAACCAGTGATCAGATGTATCGTCGTAATTGTATCGAAGCGGCGGAACGAAAAATTAAGCAAGGTGCTGCACCAGTCTTTCTCTATGAATTTACATACCGAATTCCCGCTTTAGGAGGGGCGTTGCGGTCGCCTCATACTATGTGTCTGCCATTCATCTTTGGCACAACCAAAATCGCCGAGGCTTTCACCGGCACCGGTCCGGAGCAGGATGCATTAACCTGTGCCGTTCAAGGTGCCTGGGCTGCCTTTGCCTATGCCGGCAATCCCAATCACGCAGGTTTGGCCGATTGGGAACCTTATAATATAGTTACTCGCCCAACCATGGTATTTGACAAAAAATGTCGTCAGGAAATGGATCCTAAACCGGAAGACCGAAAACGTATTATGGCGTGCCCTCCTTTCGTGACCGATAAAATGCTCCCGATTCCTGCCTAATTGAGGGTAAGTACCCCTATTGTTGGCGACACCGTAAACGGCTGGTTAACAAATTTGAAGCAGCACCAACGGTTTAGCTAAACGGACAGCGCCACCCAATTTCGTGCTTTTTGTAGTTACCGCTGTCCATAAACCCACCAAAACACCAACAAAATGAGCCGAAATATATATGTTTAAAGCCATTGCGTGGACATGGCCTGCAGAACCCTTCAAGAAAATGACAAATAAGGATCAGTTCGAAAAACTTTAAACCGTTACTTTTTCGACGGCGCCGCCTCGCGAAGCGCACTCAATGTAGTCCGTGTCGAAATCATATCAGGATCGATGCGGAGTTCTAACAATGCGATCTTGCCTGCATTCAACGCCCGCTCGAAGGCCGGTACGAAATCATCCGTTTTTTCAACCACCTCCCCAAAGCCGCCAAAACTCTCAGACCATTTTGCGAAATCGGGGTTAGTGAGATCTGTCGCGACATCGCGACCTGGATAATCTCGATCTTGATGCATACGAATGGTGCCATAGAGGTTATTATTGACAATGATGATGATTGGATCAATGCCATGATGTATTGCAGCTCCAAATTCTTGGCCCGACATCATAGCTCCCCCGTCACCAGCAAAGCCAACAACAATACGGTTTGGGTGTGTCGCACGCGCGGCTATAGCAGCAGGGATACCATATCCCATGGCCCCACTAGTTGGAGCTAATTGAGTGCGGTATTGCCGATAACGATAAAACCGCTGGGGCCAACCAGAGAAATTCCCCGCATCGTTAACCAAAATTGCATCGTCAGGAAGTATTTCATTAAGGTGATCCATCACCACATGCATATCGAGATCACCAGACATTGGCAGCGTTGGTTTCCAATTGTCCAATTGCTCCGCTCGCAACTGCTTGGTCCAATTCGCCCAAGTTGGGTTATTCACAGGTTTCATAGCAAGCGCCGCCTTGGCAAAACTCTCCATACTGGAAATGATAGGCAGCGTAGGCGTATACACGCGGCCTATTTCATTTGGTTCCATAAAAACGTGGACAAGTTTCTGTTTAGGCGTTGGAATATCAAGCAAGCTGTATATCGAAGTGGTCATTTCACCCATACGCGCACCCACTACGAGTAATAAATCAGCTTCCTGTATATGCGTGGCCAACTTAGCGTTTACCGTAGTGCCCAACTCACCAATATAACAGGGGTGCTCATTATCTATAAAATCCTGACAACGGAATGAGAGCGATACTGGAAGTTCATTAGCTGCTGCAAAAGATGCAAAGTTAGCTGTGGCTTCCGCACTCCAACCGCCACCGCCCAAAATTGCAATAGGCTTCTCGGCACCAGCTAGCAATTCACGCAGAGCATCCATGTCATCTTGCGCAGCACCGGGCCGGGCAATCTTAAAAGGCGCTGCGTCCTCCACCTCGGTTAGATCACGCAACATATCTTCGGGCATCGCCACCGCAACGGGACCGGGGCGGCCGGACATAGCGCGATGAAAGGCTTGGCTGACTAATTCCGGAATACGGTCAGCATCATCCAATTGAACAACCCATTTGCACAACGCCCCGTAAAATTGGTGATAATCCACCTCCTGAAAGGCCTCGCGATATTCTTGGTCGCGCGCCACCTGCCCAATAAAAATAACCATCGGCGAGGAGTCTTGCATCGCAGTATGTACACCAATGGACGCATTACACGCGCCGGGCGCACGGGTTACCATGGCAATACCGGGTTTACCGGTCAGCTTCGCATAAGCGTCCGCCATATTGGTCACCCCACCTTCCTGACGGCAGGTGATAATTTTCATCTCATTTTGAGCATCATGCATTGCATCCATGGCTGCCAAGTAGCTTTCGCCTGGCAAGCAAAATATTGTGTCTACACCATGTACTTTGAGTTGATCGATTAGAACTTGACCACCGGTTCGGCTAAGACTGCGAGTATTCCCACCCATGCTCTTTCCCCTTCGTAAATCTTGATTTCGAGCGGCACTTTTATACCGCGCACTCTCAGCAATGTCTTGCGGCAGATTTTGCTTTAACCTCAAATAGCGTCCACATGCTAGCCAACCGGAGTTTTCTATGTCTAATTCAGAAATAGATCGGAGCGGATTGATCGAACGCATCTGCAACTTAGAAATACGCGTAGCTCACCAAGACAGAACCATAGACGACCTCAATGAAATGGTCGCGAAGCAATGGATAGCCATTGAGCAACTCAACCAGCAATACTTCCGTTTAAAGGATCGCCTTGTCGCAGTGGAGAGTTCCAGCAAGGTCAGTAAACCTGAAGACGAACCGCCTCCGCCACACTACTAGAAATAAGCCCAGGCGAAGTCGCTGTAGATTGTAGCGCTTCAATACGGCATAGTTCTAACCACAAGATCGAGGACGCGGACTATGGCAGAACAGACCGAAAAACCACGCATTTCTCATATAGCCCTTAAAGTGACGGATTTGGACGCAACTGCGGGATTTTACAAAGACGTATTTGGTTTTACAGAAATTGCCCGCCATCATGATGGTGACCATGTTTCCTTGCACCTGACTGATGGCTATTTAAACTTAGCGTTAGTGAAATATAAAAGCGAGGAAAGCGTCATTGGCCAAATTGCCGGGACCGAAACTTGTATCCACCATTTCGGCATCGATGTACCGGATGTGGATGGATACAAAAAAACACTGGAGAGTTGGGGTGCCGATGTCTTCAACGACCCGACCACACCGGATATCCCGGTTTGGAAGTTTCGTGTGCCCGGTGGCGGCGGAATAGGCGAAATCGGGCCTTTTAAATGGCACAGCCCTAAGGGCAAATCCAAAGTATAACCAAACTGGCGCTATTAAATGACTGAACTAGACCGACGTATTCACGCGATCCGAGACGATTTGGTAGCAGCAGCCCTCAAGGATCAAGTCGACGCACCCGCTTATGCACAACCAATTCCAGCAAAAGTCATTGTAGGGCATACGCCGCTGCGACACAGCCCGGCCATAGACTCTGCTTTAGACAGCGAACTCTTATTCGGTGAACAAATCGATGTATTTGAAACCAGCAACGATTGGTGTTGGGTACAAAATAAAACCGACGGATATGTTGGCTATGTAACACGAGATGTGCTCGGTGAACTTGGCGAGGGTGGTCCGGCTCCAACCCACCGCGTTAGCACGCTCCGTTCATATCTTTATCCAGAGCCAGATCTTAAAACACCACCGCTAGACGTTCTAAGCCTCACCACCGCCCTTACGATAAATAATGAAGTGAATGGCTTTGGAGATACTGGTCATGGCTGGGTATGGTGTAGACATTTATCCGCATTTGATCAGTTTGAAACAAATATCGTTGCAGTGGCCTGCGCCTTTCTTGGAACACCCTATCTTTGGGGAGGGCGAACCAGTATTGGGCTCGATTGCTCAGCATTCGTCCAGTTAACACTCGCAAGCTGTGGGCTCCAGGTGCCGCGAGATACGGATATGCAAGAAAATGCCATGGATCGACTCAATAATTGGTCAGGTAGCGAGGAGGATCTGCGATCAGGAGACCTGATTTTCTGGAAAGGCCATGTGGCAATGTGGCTTGGCCACAATCGCCTCATACACGCCAATTCAACCGATATGGCAGTGACTCCCGGCCCCTTGTACGACACCATAGAACATATAAAACAAGAGACTGGCGAGCCCGTCAGTAGCGTACGGCGCCCACGTTTTAGTAAATAGCCCAAGAAGAGGACACAAAAGATCATGGCCTATAACTGCATTCTAAACCGTATCGAAGACGGCGTTTCGGTCATTACCTTCAATAGACCGGAAAAACTCTGCGCGATGAATGGAGAAATGATGGCAGAGACCAGTCACGCCATCGACGAGGCAGTCGACGATAACTCGGTGCGGGCCATACTGCTTACCGGCACTGGACGCGGATTTTGTTCCGGTCAGGATCTCAATGATCGTATTCAAGCCGAAGGCGGCCAAAAGAGAGACCTTGGCCAGACGCTAGACCAGGGTTACAACAGGTTTGCCCGCAAGATACATACGCTTCGTCTGCCCTTAGTAGTCGCGGTGAATGGAATTGCCGCCGGGGCGGGGGCTAGCTTAGCCTTGCTTGGAGATATAGTCATTGCGGGCAATTCAGCAAGCTTCATGCAGGCTTTTGTTCGTATCGGGCTGGTTCCCGATTGCGGCGGCACTTATTCACTGACACGGCTGGTTGGCCGAGCCCGCGCACTGGGTATGACGCTGCTTGGCGACCCCATTGACGCTAAAACAGCAGCGGATTGGGGTTTGATCTGGCAAACCGTAGAAGATGATAAGCTCATGGACGAGGCCATGACTATTGCAAGAAAGCTCGCTGCGGGACCCACCAAATCTTATGCGTTGATCCGACAAGCAATCCGCGCCGCCGATACAAACTCTTTCGACGAGCAACTTGACTTTGAGATGCAATGCCAACGAGCAGCGGGTTACACCGATGACCATGCAGAGGGAGTCCAAGCTTTTCTAGATAAACGCCCGGCAGATTTTAGAGGACGCTAATTCTCTTGTGACTTGGGGAATAGGTAAAAGCATCCTGCACTAAACTATCTTAAAACCTTTCGAAGCGAGACAACTTGTCTCGCTTTTTCTAGCACACTGTCACTTTAAAAAAGCGCTTGAAACCCTACATAGCTTTGTGACACCCAATGGAATACATTTGATTGATAGGAGGCCAAGAAATGGGAATGTCAGTCTTCAAACCAGTTAGTATAATGGCAGTTGCCCTCGCTATCATGACAGGTGGTGCAGCGGCTGATGATGTCAAAAAAGGTAAGAAACTATTCAAATCCAAATGTGGGATTTGTCACAGTATAGTTAAAGGTAAGCGAAAACTCGGCCCTAGCCTATTTTCTGTTGTAGGCAAGAAAGCCGGTACCGAGCCAAAATATCGTTATTCAAGTGCTATGAAAAAATCCAACCTAACTTGGAATGAATCATCGTTAGACGAATATTTAGCCAACCCAAGAAAGAAAGTTCCTGGCACCAAAATGAGTTTTCCAGGCTTAAAAAAAGAAAGTAAACGAAAGGCTGTGATAGCTTATCTCAAGACGCTGAAATAGACTTTGAATTAGACGATGAACTTGGCGGAGTAATATCCAGTCTTTCACCATCCCAACGGCGCCCTAACACTATGGCTCCTATTCCCCCGAGTAAAGATAAGCCAGCCATAAGAAAATAACTGTGGCCAGCCCATTGTTCGAAGGCATAGCCGGACAGCGGCAAAGCTAATGCCATCGCAAGACCCATAGCAATGGCACTAAATAAGGCCTGAGCAGACGATGCTAAATCTTCCGGCGCGGCCTGCTTCAAAAATTCCATCGCCCCCAAATATACTGACCCGAAAGTAAAGGCGTGTAAAAGCTGGACTAGCCCAAGCGCCCAAACATCGACGGTCATTGCGGTCACCACCCAGCGGATAAAACCAGCAACCGACCCCATCACCATAAGCCCTACCGGGCCATAACGTTTCACCAGCGACGAACCAAACCAAAATAGAACTATTTCGGCTACGACGCCCTCCACCCATAGAAGGCCTGTTAGGGTTTGTGAAATGCCGTTCTCTATCCAATAAATATTTCCAAATCCGTACATGATTGCATGGCTTGTTTGCAGCAAAGCACACGTCAAAACAAAAATCGAAAATATGGGATTACTCAACAACCGAAAACTGGCCGACCAATGGATCTTTTTTGGTTCGACCCGTGTATCAGGAAGCAGCCAGCATCCGACTATCACTAGCACCGACAACGCCATAATTGACCAAAGAATAGCGTCGGTAGGCGCCGTCTCAAGCATTACGCCGGCCAAGAAAACGGTCACAATGAAACTTACCGAGCCCCACAGCCTCACTCGTCCATAATCAACGCCGATCCGACGTGCGTTCATTAGTGTAAGCGAATCCCCCAATGGCCCGATTGGTGCCTGAAAAACAGCCACCAAAACGCCTACTCCTGCAAATGCCCAAAAACTACCGACGAGTAAATAAAGCCAATAAGTCAAAAATAAACAAACCGACAGCCCCACCATAATCCGCCGCCGCTCCCCCCATTTATCGGCAAACTGACCAACCACTGGACCCGAAAAAAGCCCAATCCAAAAACGGATGCCCATCAGCCAACCAATTTCTGGGGCGCTAAAGCCGCGCCCCTCTAAAAACACCTGCCACCACGGAAACTGCACTCCACCTTTTGCGAAATTTGCGGTGTAATAAGCAGCAAGGCGAACGGAGATCGTACGGCGCTCGGAATGCAGCTCAGAGGATTGTGGGGCTAATGGGTCGGTCATAAGTTTGGGTGTGCCGGAATTTCAGATACTTGCTGCGACTGGTAAATCATAAAACAGTATCATCTTACTTTAACTCCGCCGTGGCAGCCCACTTTTGTCGAAAGGTTTTCCTCAACCTATCAATTCCGGTTTCAATGTCGTGCTGAATGGCAATAATTGAAGGTGCTACTAACAGAACTAAGAAAGTTGTCACCATCAAACCGAATATGATGGTCACTGCCATCGGAATAAGAAAACGCGCTTGTAGACTGGTCTCAAACAAAAGCGGCGTGAGCCCTGCTATGGTCGTCGCCGAGGTTAAGATTACCGCCCGGAGCCGGTCCCGCGTACCCCTAATAATACCTTCAAATACGGGCTCCCCTGCCGATATTCGCTCGTCGATAGTACGAACCAAAATTATTGAATCATTGACCACAATACCGGAAAGCCCGGCCAACGCGATGAGGCTAAGCACGGTTAGATCAAAGCCTAACAACATATGGCCAATTGCAGCGCCAACAAACCCCAGAGGAATAATCGACATCACGACCAGTGGCCGTATATAACTCGCGAACACCCATGCCAATATAATATAGATGCCAACAAGCCCGATCATCGTACCGGTTTTCATATCTGCAAGCGTGGTTTTCTGTTCCTCCGCGCGCCCGGCCAACACGGCGCGCAAGCCATAACTCTTAGTAAGATCGTAAAGACCGTCACGGGCTAAAGCTTCGAGGACTTTATTATTGTTAGTTATGGCCTTATCTGTTTCCGCCGTGATCGCCACTTCACGTTTTCCATCTTCGCGGGTAATCCTCGAAAAACCCTGCTTCTCCCGTATATTGACCACTTCAGCCAACGGCACTTCCGCACCCCCAGCCCCGCGCAAACGAAACCCATCCAGGCTCCGAACCATATCATCTTCGAGATTATAGCGAACACGCACTGTTACTTCCTCATCTCCACGCGGGAAGCGTTTGGCGATGGCACCTTCGAATGCATTGCGTACCTGACGGCCAACGCTCTCCGTCGTAAAACCAAGTGCACGGCCTTGCGGTGTAAGCTCCATGATCGCCTCACGCTTACCCTGTTGAAGGTTGTCATTAGCATCACTAACACCAGGATATTGATTGATTTTCTTTCGGATATCCAATGCCGCCTGCTTTAAGTCATCGAGCTTGTAACCCTTTAGACGAATATCCAAATCCCGACCCGGCGGCCCACCTTGTGCTGGTGTTAAGGTAAAAATATCCGTGCCCGGAAGCGCCTCAATTTTTTTACGCCAAGCCTCTATAAAAGTGCTGGTTCGAATATCACGCTCGTCGGACTCCACAAGTTCCACTACGAGACCGCCAAGATTATCACTTCGGCTCACCGCCATATCACCGCGCGCTACGGACATACCAAATTTCAAAATGCTAAATCGGACAAGCTTCCCCTCCTCACCTGCTAATTCTTGTTCAGCTTCCTTCATGGCTCTCGCCATTTCTCGAACCATCCGGGTAGTTTCTGATCGAGGAGTACCCGCATCCATTTGTAGGGCCGCGAAAATTCGATCGGCCTCCGGTGCTGGAAAAAACGTGAAGTTGATGCGCCCTCCCTGAACAAGTCCAATACTGATGATAAATGCGCTCAACGCGATAGCTATTGTAGTATAACGCCATGATACCGCATGACGGACAACGCTATCAAAAGTAGTATCGCGAAATCGGTCAAAGCGAAAATTAAAGCGCTGTCTAAAACCACTTACTTCACTACCCATCATCGCGAATGCGCCTCGTAAATGGCCTGGAAGCGCCAGGAAACATTCGACAAGGCTCGCTAAAATCATCGCCACTACCACCAACGGAATGCCGCGAATGATGTCTCCGATAACATCCGAAATTATAAAAAGCGGCATAAAGGCCGCAATGGTTGTCAAAGACGATGAGAAGACGGGAGCAGCCATTCGTTGTGCCCCCAGCTCGGCAGCCTCCATTGGTCCCAGGCCAGACCGAAATTGCTTATCCGCATGTTCGCCAACCACAATGGCGTCATCAACAACAATTCCAAGTGCCATAATCATACCGAACAAACTAACCATATTAATGGTCTGGCCGCTCGCTAACATCACGGCAATAGTCGCCATTATGGCGACCGGAATACCAATGGCGATCCAAAAGGCCACAGGCACACTTAAAAATAAAAATAGAATTAAAATAACGAGTACCAAGCCACTAAGCCCGTTCTCCAACAAAAGGCTAATACGCCCACGGATCAGATCTGACTGAACATCAAATGTTTCAATTGTCAGGTTGGGGGGCAGTGTCGGCAACAAATCCTTGAGATAAGCATCGACACGATCTGCAACCTTTAAAGCATCGCCCGACAATGCACGTTGCACATGGAGTTCAATCGCCGGGAATCCATTACGTTGTAATGTAGGCTGACTCTCATCGAAGTGCTCCCTTACCACTGCCACATCTTTGAGAAATATTTTTTCACCGTTTTTTAAGGACCTTACTTCAATACGTCCGATTCCGGCTGCATTTTTCTCTATTCCGATGGAGCGGATAGATTTCTTTACCACTCCAGACATGTTACCGGACGGCAAGTCTTGCGATGTGCGGCGAATTTTATCAGCAATATCAGCAAGCTTTAGGTCTAACTCCAACAAACGTGCGGGTGGCACTTCCACCCAAATCTCCTCGTCGCGAGCACCTGCCATGTCAACTTTATCGATGCCGCGGTTTAGTAATCCATCACGAATTCGCTTGGCTATAGCCTTCAGCGAGGCCTCCGGATAGGGGCCGGATACTACTATTCGATTGATGGTGTCATAACGAACGATGCGCCGAATTATCGGCCTCTCACTATCTTCCGGCAAGGTATTTACCTGTCCAACAGCAGTTTCCACATCGGCCAACGCCGCCTGCATATCGGTTCCTGGCAGAAACTCCACCGATATACGCGCAACACCTTCCACCGATGTAGAGCGTACTCGTTTCACCCCATCGAGGAACCGAACCTCTGGTTCGACGGCTTGGACGATATTATCGTCAATATCTTCTGCGCTTGCGCCAGGCCATTCAATTTGCACCGACACCCAATCAATCCCGAAGTCAGGAAAGAATTGGGTGTTGGTTTGGCGTAAGGAAAATAAACCCGCAACGACCATAATCACCATCAACAGATTAGCCGCTGTTGGGTGACGAACAAATAAACCTATGATCCCGCTTTTAGATTCCATTAGCGTATGACTACTCGCAGACCCGGACCAATCTCATTGAAGTTGGTAACAACAATCTTATCCGCATTTTTGATAGGCCCACGTACGAGAACCTCATCGCCAAGCCGAGCGGCAACAGATACCTTATGTGCATGTAGACGGTTATTTATGACTGTGTAGATTGTATCCCCATGAAGCGCGGTTTCCGGCAAACGTATGACCCCAATATAGGGCCGGTCCGCTAAATAAACCTCGACAAATACACCCGGACGCAGCCGGGTTCTGCTGCTTAACCCATCAATGCGGGCATATAAGTTTACACCGCCGGTCGCAGCATCAACGACACTTTCGACGCGCTCTATACTCGCTAAGTACTTTTCCTTGGCAGCGCCCCGCCAAGTAATTTCAACCGCAGTGCCGATAAACCCACTACCTCCGGTCATCCGCCCAAACTGATTATTGCTAACCTGAAATTTAACCTCTAGCCGTCCAGCCTGGATCAATTTTGCAACCGTATCGCCAACAGACACATACCGGCCAACAGTAGTACCTACCGACGTTAAAAACCCGTCAAAAGGTGCATAAAGCCGTGTATCCAAAAGATCCCGTTTCGCACGATCTAAACCCACTATACGACGTTTGATCGTGGCCTCTTGGCTCTGGATATTCGCCCGTAGTTTTTTAATATTTTGCTGACGCTCGGTAATACGCTGGCGAGCCTCACTCAAAGCCAGTTTCGCGTCATCAAAATTCTTTTCTGATACGTTTTTACTACGAATAAGTCGCGCCCGCCGCGCTACATCTCGTTCGCGCAGCTTAGCCTGCTCCTTATCGCGGCCTAGCAGAGAAATTGCCCCATCGTAGGCAGCCTGAAGCTCAGTCAACTTCGCCTTCGCTTCGGTCAATTCGGCATCTTTTTCGCTAACTTGGGAGGCGTAATCAAAGGAATCAAACGAAATCAATTGATCCCCTTTCGCCACAATGCCGCCGTCAATGAAGTTATCATCAACTTTAATGACACGGCCTTGAACTTCAGCACGCAGCTCGGCCTCGCGACCAGCGACGATTTCTCCGTAAAAACGTCTTCGGGGACTTTCGTCAGAAACTTTCGCTATCTGTACGCTCACTGGCCAGACTTTTTCTTCAACCTTGCGGGCTTGCACCTCAGGCTTAGTCGCTTTAAGCAGCCCTACCACCAATAAAGCCGCAGCCAGGATCAACAACGGTAAGCCAAACTTAAACCAAGCACGTCCAGGCCTGAGGCGAATTTTACCTAGTCTATTTTTCATTTTTAACCCGCTCATGGCCGCCCACCTTCCTCTTTCACAATGGGAGGCAAACCCAACATGCCAAGAATACCTGTGGTAACAGTTTTGATTACCTGGCGCCGGTTTTCATCGGTATAATCCTGCCAGCCGGTACGTGCAAAAATCACCGCTCGCGCAAACCCGAACGCCATGCACTGCCCAATTATGGTTGCAGTGATTAAAATGGCTTCCGTAGATGTAGGGTCCAACCCCCGTGCAGCACCAACCAGCTTAGCAATGGCGTTATGCATAGGGTTGATGCGTTCTGCGAATAAAAGCTCAAAACCAGCCGATGGTTGTTGAAATTCGCGCATAACTAGGGGCATCTGCCAACGAATTTTCGGATCCATTAGGATACCGGATAATAATGTATCTATATACCAACCCAAGAGCGAGGCCAGCTTTTGCGGATCGGACCCTGCCTCGATAACGCCAGTTTCCAACCGGTCCACCATTGGATCAAACATCGGTGCCGTTTCCTCCACTAACTGGCGAAGGACCGCGTGATAAAGGCCTTCTTTACCGTCAAAGTAGTATGTGATGGCAGAGATATTCACCGCGGCATCACGGGCAAGCTCACGGGTCGTTACCCCGTCGAACCCTTGGGCCGCAAATAATTGTCCCGCACATTCCAAAATACGGGCCCGGCTTTCCGCTCCACCCGGACGTCCTCTTGGTTTTGCATCTGCCTTCGACGCTAAATCCATCATTTACAACTTTTCCTGACCGTTTAATGTCAAAATGACATGGCATTAGGCATTGATTCAATTCGATAAAATCAATCCGCGCCTATAATTACTACATTTAGATCAATCCGCTATAATTTATTAATCAAACGTTTGTTTGTTTATTGAACTAATTAGATGTTTAGACCATTTCAAGCCTTTTAAAAAAAAATCCCGGATTATAAGTATTCCTAAAACGCGCACGCTAGCGCACCTAGGCTATTTCGATTACACCATTATCGAAACCCATTTTAAGAAACCCATAGAACACGAGGCAGTCTAGCTAGAAGGATTTATTAATCATGTTTTACAACCCCGACGTCAAAGGAGATCACGGTCTCCCCCATGACCCTTTTAAGGCCTTGGTTTCCCCGCGCCCCATCGGCTGGATCAGCACGTTAGGTATAGATGGCGTTATTAATCTCGCGCCTTATAGCTTCTTTAATGCGGTCTCTTATTTCCCAAGCTATGTAATGTTTTCTTCAAGCGGATTGAAAGATGATCCCATGAAGCATTCCTGGCGTAACGCCGAAGAAACCGGTGAATTCGTCTGCAATATTGTCTCTTCCGAACTTTCAGACGCAATGAACATGACCGCGAAACACGTGCCACTAAGTGTAGACGAGATGGCATTAGCCGGCCTGACGCCAGAACCTTCCGAGAAAGTAAAGGCTCCTAGAGTGAAGGAAGCACCGGCCCACCTCGAATGCGAATACTGGAAAACAGTTGAGTTGCCGACAAATAATCCAAAATTTAAACATGGCGTCATTTTTGGCCATGTAGTCGGCATCCATATAAACGACGATATTATTGTTGACGGAAAGGTCGACGTTACTCGCTATAACCCAGTCGCCCGCCTCGGCTACATGGATTACACAAAAGTAGATGAAGTTTTCTCCATGGACCGTCCAGACGACCTCAGCATGGGCCGCAAAATGCTTGGTGATGCCCCCTATAAAAATAAGTCCGACACATGATTGATCTCCAGGTTTCGGCGCAAAGCCTGGAGCCATTGTTTAACCCGAAATCAGTTGCCATTCTTGGCGCTTCAGCAGAGCCAAGCCGTATCGGCGGGATGCCTTTGCGTTACATGCTCCAATATGGCTTTAATGGCGCCATCTATCCCGTAAACCCAAACCATGATGAAATCCAAGGGTTAAAGGCATACGCGAAGATTGGCGACCTCGGTCAGTCAGTAGATGCTGCAATTCTTGCAGTTCCTGCACGTATCGCAGTAGAAGTAGCGCAAGAGTGCGCCGATTCCGGTGCCAAAACTTTGTGCGCGTTTACTTCTGGCTTTTCTGAAGCCGGTAAAGACGGCATCGTTCTGCAGGCTCGCCTAAAAGAAATAGCAGAGAAATCCGGCATGCGGATTCTAGGGCCAAATTGTCTTGGATATTTCAATGCCAGAGCACGCTACTATCCAACATTCTCTACATCGATCACCCATGGTGAACCGAAATTAGGTACTGTGGGCATGGTCAGTCAATCCGGCGCCTTCGGCAGCCATTGCTTTGTGCTTGGCCGAGAGCGCGGTCTAGGCTTTACATATCTCGCCACTACCGGCAACGAAGTAGACGTCGATGTAGCTGATTGTATCGCCTATCTTGCCTATCACGACGAAACGAAAGTCATCGCCGCCTATATGGAAGGCTGCCAAGATGGCAAGAAACTGATGACCGCATTGGAGTTGGCCTATAGGCGAGGCAAACCGGTTGTCATTCAAAAAGTGGGGAGAACGGAAGTCGGTGCAAAAGCTGCTTTTTCTCACACTGCCTCTTTGGCCGGATCAGACAAGGTCTATGACGAAGTTTTTCGGCATTTCAATGTCTATCGTGCACAGACCGCTGCAGAGCTTATCGACATAGCCTATCTTTTGAGTTTCGGCATTTGGCCGACAGATAATAAAATTGCAGTTGCTACAATATCCGGTGGCGCAGGGGTGCTTATGGCCGATGCTTCTGTCGATGCCGGCCTAAATATGGCGCCAATGCCCGAAGACACTCAAGCACGATTAAAAGAGCTGATACCTTTTGCTAGCTCGCGAAATCCTGTCGATTTTACAGCGCAAGTCTACAATGAGTTTCCTCTGGTGACGGATTATGTACGCGCGATCTTCGAAGAAGGCGGTTATGACAGCGTGATTGCATTTTTCTCATCCCTTCTCTTTTCCGAACCTTTAACCAAGAAAATCGTTGATGCGCTATTGTCGATCCGCAAGGAGTTTCCCGAGCGACTTTTTTTGTTATGTGCCATGGGACCTGCTGCAAATCGTAGCTTAGTTGAAGAACACGGTATCCCTGTGCTGGAAGACCCCACTCATGCAATAGAGGCTATTGCCGCGGTAACCGCCATCGGCCAGGGTTTTAAAGACGGCATCCGCCCGGCACCCAGTACTGACTGCGCCTCAACGATCTTCCCTGGGCCTATCAATGAGACTGACGCAAAGAAGATACTGGCTAACATCGGCATTCACTCACCAATAGAAACGTTGGCAAAGACCCGAGACGATGCCATAGCGAAAGCCCAAACCATAGACGGTCCTGTTGCGCTTAAAATTGTTTCTACTGACATTCATCATAAATCTGATATCGGAGGTGTAGAACTCAGCCTCACTGGTGACAAAGCAATTGGAGAGGCGTTTGATAGAATCATAGAAAAAAGCCGAACGGCGCATCCGGGCGCTTCACTTGATGGCGTATTGGTTAGCGAGATGGTTTCCGATGGCGTAGAAGCCATTCTTGGTGTTCAGCATGACCCGAACTTTGGACCAGTGATTTTGTTTGGTTTGGGCGGCGTATTCGCAGAAGTTTTACGAGATGTTTCTTTGCGCCTGGCACCTTTTGATAAAGAAATCGCCCATCAAATGATTAGGGAGATCAACGGATATCCAATTTTAGCCGGTGCACGTAGCACTCCCGCCGTCGACCTCGATGCGTTAGCAACTTCTCTCTCTCACCTTTCCATCTTTGCAGCAGTCAATGCCAATGTCATCGAAAGCATCGATATCAATCCAGTAAGAATTCGGACCTCCGGCATAATTGCTCTAGACGCACTAATCGTTACAAAAACATAAAAATCAAACATCATCGCCGGCATGCGAAAGCTTTTCTATAATGTCGTGTTGGAACAAAGTATTCATAGCCACATTCATCGTTGGGTTCCGCTTCAAGAGCTTGCGCAGCTCTTCTTTTTGCCATGACAAGTAGCGCGTATTACGCACCGTTCGAACCGACGCGGTGGCATTGTCCGTCCCTTGCAGATAAGAGAGCTCCCCAACGAATCTCCCATCATGCAATCGCGCAATTTCACGACCATTCTTCTCTACTACTGCATCGCCATTATAGATTAGCTTCAAGCTATCAAGCGCTTGATTCTCAAAAGCCAAATACTCGCCTTCCCCACTCATTCGCCATTCCGCTACGCGTAATAATTTCAGAAACTCAATGGGTGCGAAATTCTTAAAAACAGTATCGTAGAGCTCCTGCTCCTCTTCTGAGAACTTAATCCCTCTATTTTCAAAAATTAGCATTACAATACGCACCAAATTAATTGATGCAAAAAGCGACAACCAAAATATCACCAACCATAAAGGCCCTACGGGTATAAAATAATTATACGCAACGCCTAATAAACAGGAGATAGTGGCAAAGATGCGTAGAAGCAAAATATCGCGCATTAAAAACGAGAGTGCCGTAAGCCCAAATGACAGATTTCCGACTATATGCAAAAAACTCAGTGCCATTAATTCGCCTCCATGCAAACGCTTCGTAATTTTCCATTCTTATACTCTATGACATTACAAAAGTATTTTCTCTCCACCTCAGTAATGGGCCGGTTAATATGGATGTTCTTATACAATTTAGTGATGTGCCATCAGGCGATAATATACGGGACAAAACAGCATCATGATGAAATCCAAAAAAAATTACGCTTTAATTTTAGGGTTAGCATTAATTGTTTTCTTCCCGGCAAGCGCCAATGCCGGCAACCCCTATAAGGGGAAATGGTATTTCAGTAAGAAATGCTCGTTTTGCCACGATGTTGATCTTCAGATGCGATCAGATGTAGGCCCTCACCTACGTACCGTCATTGGGCGTCCCATAGCCTCTGTTAAAGAAATTCAATATTCACCTCACTTACAACTGCTAGCGAAACATGGAGTGAAATGGGATACGGAGTTACTAACTGCCTTTGCTCGAAAACGTGATGACGCCTGGTTTAAACCTTTTCGAGTTAAATACCTTGGGTCAAAATGCACCGGTCCTCGAGCCATAGAAAAGTATCCAGCCTGTGCACCTTACGTCGTGCACTCTAAAAGACGTCCGGTTAGACCAGACGATTTGGAAGATATAATTTCTTATCTGAAGGCTTTTGTGCGCTAAATCCGGCTTTCATTCTAAATGTGGAACACGTTAGACTGAGATTAACCCGACTCCACCAAAGAGGTACATCATGGATGCATTCATTGACGATAGCGTACATACCATCGTATCCGAAGAAGATCTGCGTAAAGTTTATAAGCCTGCGATAAAGCCGGCCCTAATCAAACAAACTGAATATGTAACAGAACCGGGCCGCGCACTTATTGAAGCCGCTCCAATGATCATGCTGGCAACTTCAAGCGCAGACGGGGTGGACGTATCCCCAAAGGGTGACGGTCCTGGTTTCGTCCAATTATTAGACAAGCGTACACTCCTTATCCCTGACCGTCCGGGCAATAACCGTTTAGATGGCCTCACAAACGTCATCAATAACCCAAATGTGGGAATCATCTTTATCGTGCCGGGTTCGAATAGCACCTACCGAGTGAATGGCAAAGCTAGCATCAGTACAAATCCAGCTCTCTTGGAGCGCTTTTTAGTGAAAGGCAAGCCACCACGCACCGTGTTGGTGGTGAAGGTTAAAGAGGCCTACAGTCATTGCCCAAAAGCATTTGTGCGCGCTGACCTTTGGAATCAAGACACTAGTAGGCACCCAGAAGGTGTACCCGATCACGGCGATTTCGCAGCTCACCGAGATGGCGGTGATGCAGCCTATGCGCGAGATTATGTAAAGAATTACGAAACGCGGCTGCCGAAAGAGCTTTACTGAACCAACTTACTATTAGGGATTCCAGTCAATACACCGCGAGTGCAAAAGTGCACTCTTGCTCTTATCTTAGCGTCGCATCCTAGCCTTGGCGTAGCGGCACAGAAACATTAAAGGCCAATCTTAATTTATCCGAACCATATAACTATCATTTACAACGCCATGTCATCGACCTCGATAGATCCTCAATCCGAATAGTCGTTACCCAAAAGGAAATAGCTGAAACGATTGACCAGTTAGAGGGAAAATGACATCAACAGTCATCCGAAAATTAAATTCAAACGTAGGGCTAGGTCATCAGTCATTGTGAAAGCAAGCAGTTCGCCGATCATTTTTCTCTGTGCCACCATACTATTTCTAGCTGCAGTGATTTGGCTACAACGTCCCCTGCCTGAAACAGACCTATTTGCCGAAATTCCAGAACGGCATTTCGCCAATTTTGGCCCTACGACAACAGGGGAAATTTTCGCTGCCAAGATGGCGCATGCCCGCTACAACGATCGTTATGACATTGGTATATTCGGCAACAGCCGTTCGCTAATGCTGACAGCAGAGAATATCGCGGCCGGCGATAGGACATTTTTCAACTTCTCGATCGGCGGTCAATCACTCCGCACTAGCATTCTATTACTCGAAGAGCTGGCGGCAATCGGTAAAGCCCCCGAGACTGCTTTGATCAGCTTCGACAATGCCGAACTCGAGTATTATCAAAACCCCGACACGCGAGGTCTCTGGCCTCGTCTAGCCATTGCATGGCGCGATATTCGGAAAATATACGCAAGCGAGGCACCTCCCCTCCGCCAATGGCTGAAAATGGCCTGGCGACATATTTATGCCGCCTATAAAGGTGGTGAACGATATCTCGACATAGAACAATTCTTAGTTGGCATAAACTGGCGCTTCAATAGCGCCACGCTTCAAAACGCCTGGCACGCCGAATTACTAATAAATTCCAACCAGGGCTACCGCCAAGACGGGAGCGTCCACCAGAAAATAACAGAGAGAGTTAGTAAATTTTCTTTAATGCCACGGCAACCTCCCTCGATTCTGCCTTGGTATCTAGCTGATGACCTACGGCGCCTAGCGGCTTTACGGCAAAACGGTATACGCGTCATCGTATACGAGTCGTTACTGGAACCCCGTAATGCTAAATATTTTGCGACGGAGCCATCGGCTCACGCTACCATCGTCAGAAAAACCTTTATTAGAAACTGCCGATTACTCAACCTTGAATGTTATCCCGCAACCAACCCCACGAGGTATTCCAAACCTTCGAATTGGGTTGATATAACACACGCACCAGCAACCTTCCTCGGATCCTATATCCGGTCCCTGATGAACCATACAGACGCGGGTATTACGCGTTGATATTCAATAGCCTCCCGTTCCTTTTTCTCTTTTTGCCGATCATTCTATTGGCGTTCTTTAGCTGCAAATCGGAAAATTTTCGCATCGGTATTTTATTGAGCGGATCCCTAATGTTCTATGCAGTTTCAGGCCTGGAGCATGCCGCCATCTTAGTAGTCGGCATCGTGTGGACATATGCAATTTCCGCCTCAGATGCGATCAAAGGGTCTTGGGTGCGCCTCAGCCTAGCTATCGCCGGCCCGCTTTTTGCACTTTTCTACTACAAATATTTCGGTTTCGTGTTGGAGACTCTTGCGGGAAGAACTAATGGTGTCGCAGCATTTTCGTTATTCGAAAGTATAATTCTGCCCGCCGGAATATCCTTTTTTACGTTTCAGCTAGTGGCCTACGCGATAGACCGATTTCGCGGCGAAATACAAAAGCCGCCCGCCTTCGCCCGGTTTGCGCTTTACGTGAGTTTCTTTCCACAACTTGTCGCCGGCCCGATCCTGCGTTTTCACCAGGTAAGTGAACCTATTTCGCGTCTCTCAACTTTTACGTTGAATCATCACGCAGCCATGCAGGCGATCGCTTATATAGTCGCCGGTCTCGCCTTGAAGGTATTACTGGCAGACACACTCGGAAACTACAACGGCGTCTGGATCGATCACCCCGAGAACTTGACCGCATCGACCGCAGTTTTTGTGCTTCTGGCCTACAGTTTCCAAATCTATTACGATTTTTTTGGTTACTCCTTAATCGCTATTGGACTTGGCAAATTATTCGGTTTCGACTTTCCTAACAACTTTCTTAGGCCCTACCAGAGTCGCAATATCAAGGATTTCTGGCGACGTTGGCATATCACTTTGTCTTTCTGGATTAGAGACTATCTCTACCTACCTCTTGGCGGTAACCGATACTATGCGCGTAATATCCTAATCGTCTTCGCGATATGCGGCCTTTGGCACGGCGCTGGCTTTCCCTTCATCGTGTGGGGACTGTATCATGGATGTCTGGTCGCCCTTTACAATGTCACGGCGCGATTTTGGGACGCTATGCCGAACCTCATTCAGGTCTCACTCACCTTTCTGTTGGTAAGCCTCGGCTGGACACTGTTCGTCTTTGACTTTCAAGATGCGATCACTTTCTTTACATCTCTTGCAGGCTTCGGAACTGGACTTGCACCCACACCTAATATTGAACATTGGACCGTCTTAGCTTTAGCAGCGTTCGTATGTTTTGTTCCCGGCCTGGAAACCGCGCTTGCCCGCGCCGGATCTAACGCTACATGGCGAGACGCGGTTATCTATGCGGGTTTCGCGGTTGCCGTATTACTGTTCCTCAACCGATCGCACACATTTATTTATTTCCGATTCTAGAACATCGACCCTTAAAAGAGACGTGCCAGCCTTCCTCGCAGGCACACCTTTTATATCTTATTCTGGTCTAACGCGTAACCAGCTCCACGGACCGTGCGGATGATATCTTTTCCACCCCCCACCCCTAATGCCTGACGCAAACGACGAATATGAACATCCACTGTGCGTGCCTCAACATAGACATCCCTGCCCCAAACCCTGTTCAACAACCGCTCGCGTGAATAAACATACTCAGGTCGCTCCATCAAGGTCTCTAAAAGCTTGAAACATGTGGGGCTAAGATGGACCGGCTTATCGTTCCGTTTCACCCTGTGTGCCTCTAAGTCGATAGTAACGCCGGCATACTCCTTTACCAGAACCGCATTATGGACATCGTTGCGGCGTAATTGTGCCTGAACGCGCGCAATCAATTCACGAGGCGAATAGGGTTTGACCACGTAATCGTCGACACCGGATTCAAAACCGAGCACTCTATCGCTTTCTTCCCCTCGCGCTGTCAACATTATGATTGGCAGTTTTCTTGTTTCGGTTCGTGAACGAAGGGCACGGCAAACTTCGATACCAGACAAATCAGGCAGCATCCAATCGACCACCGCTAAATCTGGAACATCAACATCTACCCAGTGAAGCGCATCTTCGCCATTGGCAGCAATCTGTACCCGATAACCCGCTTTCTCAAGATTGTAACGGAGTAATTCCGAGAGCGGAGCCTCATCTTCCACAATAAGTATTAAAGGTGCCGCCATCTTTTCAGTAAACCTTAACCAATTCGTCCCATAACATAATCCCGCGTACTCTCATGTTGCGGGTCTTCAAACACACGCTGTGTATCACCATGCTCAATGATATTACCCAAAAGAAAATACGCCGTCTTATCAGACAATCGACGCGCCTGTTGCATCGAATGCGTCACAATAACAATCGTATATTGAGCCTTCAATTCAAAGATCAAATCCTCAATTCTAGCAGTAGCAATCGGATCTAAAGCAGAACACGGTTCATCCATTAAGATTACCTCTGGTTTCACTGAAATAGCGCGCGCAATACAAAGGCGCTGTTGTTGCCCTCCTGAAAGACTGGTACCTGGTGCATCTAGACGATCGCTGATTTCATCCCAAAGTCCGGCCCTTGTCAGGCTATCACGCACAATTTGATCAAGTTCTTCTTTGCACGACACCATCCCGTGGATCGAGGGGCCATAAGCCACATTGTCATAAATTGATTTCGGGAAAGGGTTAGGCTTCTGAAAAACCATACCTATCCGTGACCTTAAGCGCACAACATCTTGACCGGCCTCATATATATCCTCGCCATCCAACAACACCGATCCCTCAACACGGCAGGTTGTGATGATGTCATTCATGCGGTTGAGGCTACGAATATAGGTCGACTTTCCACAACCAGACGGACCAATCAGCGCTGTAACACGGTTGGGTAAGATTTCCAGGTCAACACCTTGTAGAGCCGGTTTCTCACCGTAAAAGACTTTCAAGTCTTTGGTTTCCATTTTCACCAAAGAGGTCTTCACCCCAGCAGCCACGTCACTATCGGTTAAATCATCTGGCGCTTGTGTTGTAGTTTGGAATGCTACGGCAGACATTGATCTCTCCATTATCTGGTTAATTACCAACGAATTTCATATTTTTTACGCAATAGAACAGCAGTCAGGTTCATCAAACAGGTAAAACCCAACAGAGTTAGGATGGCCGCAGCTGTTCGTTCTGTGAATGCGGTTTCGGGACTGTCAGCCCAAAGAAAAATCTGAACCGGCAGGGCGGTCGCCGGATCGAGAATACCCCTGGGAAGATCAACTACGAAGGCGACCATGCCGATCATCAACAAGGGTGCCGTTTCACCCAATGCACGGGCTGTGGCAATAATAGTGCCAGTTAGCACACCGGGCATTGCTAACGGCAGGACGTGATGGAAAACCGTCTGCAATGGGCTAGCACCAAGTGCCAGGGCGGCTTCTCTTACCGACAACGGAACCGCTTCAATCGATGCCCGGCCGGCAATAATTATTGTCGGCAGCGTCATCAACGCTAAGACCATGCCACCCACTAAGGGAGCTGACCGCGGCAACTCAAAGACATTTAGAAACACAGCGAAACCTAGAAGGCCAAACACAATTGACGGCACGGCCGCAAGATTATTGATGTTAACTTCGATAAATTCTGTCCAATTATTTTTCGGTGCAAATTCTTCCAAATACAAAGCGGACATAACCCCAATAGGAAATGCCAGGGCCAAACAGACTACAACACTAAAGAATGATCCCAGTATTGCTGCTGCAATACCGGCAAGTTCAGGCTCGCGGGAATCTCCTGCAATGAAGAAAGTCTTATTAAAACGCCTCTCTATCATGCCGGTATTTTCTAAGACTACCAGCCACTCCATTTGGCGATCGCTCAATCGTCGTACCGCTGCGGGAGCGGTACGAGAAATCTTCCCTTTTACTAATAAATCGACATCATCAGACGCGATCACCCACAGTTTAAGGCGCTGGCCGATCAGCGACGGATTTTCACCCACGACCTTTCGCAACTCATAAGCGGCCCCATTACTGACTAAACGGTAAAGGTCTCGCTTTTCTCGACGTGACTTTACATCTGGGAATGTTTTCCGTAGCGAACTTTTAATCATAACTTGATAGTTTGCAGCGGCCAGACTTTCCGGATGACTGGGATCCTCGGCGTCGAAATGATGATTTGCAATATCTACTTCCAAGGCGATACGAGTTTGCGTGAAAGCATCTATACCAGTCTGTACAACTGTCAGAAATAGTAGTCCCAGGAAGACAAGGCCAAGGCCGATCGCTAGCTTGCCAAACAAACGAAACCGCTTTTCAGCACGATTACGCTTCGCGAGGTGGCGTTCGAATCTCGTATCTAATTCGTTAACCTCAGTCATATTGCTCACGATATGCTTTCACAATTTTTAACGCCGTGATATTGAGAATAAGCGTCACGGTAAAAAGAAACAGCCCGAGTGCGAATGCTGACAACGTTTTCGGGCTATCAAACTCTTGGTCGCCCGTCAGCAGTGTCACTATTTGCACCGTGACAGTAGTTACCGCTTCCAATGGGTTAATTGTTAGTTTCGCTGTCAGGCCAGCTGCCATAACAACGATCATGGTTTCACCAATCACACGTGAAGCGGCCAATAACATGCCGCCTGCGATACCCGGCAAGGCGGCGGGCAACACGACGCGCCGAATGGCCTCAGAACGGGTTGAACCGAGTCCTAACGCGCCCTCGCGGAGCGAGTTCGGAACCGCTGTAATAGCATCATCCGAAATCGAGGATACAAATGGGATAGTCATAATCCCCATCACCAAGCCCGCAGCGAGCGCACTCTCAGAAGATACCTCTAGTCCGATACTTTCGCCGCCCTGACGTAACATTGGCGCGACAATTAAAGCAGCAAAAAATCCGTATACAACTGTTGGAATACCCGCCAGTACCTCTAACATTGGCTTAATAATTGCCCGCACCTTTGCAGAGGCATACTCAGCCAAATAAACGGCAGCGAACAAACCTACAGGTCCGGAAACTGTTAGTGCAATTGCACTAATCAGCAATGTACCAACCAGCAACGGGATCGCACCAAATGCACCACTCGCTCCTACTTGGTCTTCACGAATGGCCATTTGTGGCGACCAATGCAAGCCAAAGAGAAAATCAGTAATAGGAACTAAACGAAAAAACTGGATCGATTCAACGATCAACGAAAGTATAATTCCAAGGGTCGTTAGAACTGCCACCGTCGATGCGGCGACAAGTGTAAACATCACCCCACGTTCAACAAACGCACGAGAGAACGGCACGGATGCAATATACATCCGTGCCCCGTCCCCGCTATAATTTCGTTTGTTTTGCAACGTGTTACTTAGTTACATGGTGAGGTTGGCAAGGCTATCAATCTTGATCTTCCATGCACCACGTTCTTTTTTGGACATTGGGATCATCCCCTTATCGACCAAGTACCCTTCTGGGCCCCAAGCCTTGTCACTCGTGAATTCTGCAACAAATTCTCGAATACCCGGAACACGATCTAAATGCGCTTTCTTAACGTAAAAATAGAGTGGTCGAGAGACTTTATATTTTCCTTGAGCGATGTTCTCAAATGTCGGCGCCTGACCATCGATAATGCTGCCTTGTACCTTGTCGGCATTTTGATCAAGGAAACTATAACCGAAGATACCCAATGCTTTCGGGTTCGCATCAAGCTTTTGAACAATCAAATTATCATTTTCGCCAGCTTCAATATAGACACCGTCCTCACGGATCGAATGGCAAAGTGCTTTATACTTCTTTTTAAGCTCTTTTGCCTTTGCTTTATCTCCAGCCTTTTTCGCTTTTTTAGAGGCCTTTTTAATACCTTTGATCCATTTATAGCTTTTGCAGCCACCTTCCATCGCCAGCTCGACAAACGCATCGCGCGTACCCGAGGTCGGCGGCGGGCCAAGCACCTCAATTTTAGTGGCCGGAAGCGCAGGATTTATCTCTTTCCAAGTCTTGTAAGGGTTAGGCTTCGTATTACCGTCCCCATTCGGCACATCCTTTGCCAATGCCAGAAATATGTCCTTACGGCTCAGCTTAAATAATGGTGCCTTTCTGGAGTTCGCCATGGCAATACCGTCATAGCCAATTTTGACTTCGACGATATTCTTAATGCCATTTTTTTCACAACGCTTCACCTCGGACTTTTTGATCCGTCGTGAGGCATTCGTGATATCTGGGTATTTTTCTCCAATTCCCGCACAAAACAGTTTTGCTCCTCCACCAGAGCCTGTGCTCTCAACGATCGGGGTTTTGAATTTAGTCGTTTTACCAAATTGTTCAGCTACAGTTGTAGAAAATGGATAAACTGTCGACGATCCAACAATTTTAATCTGATCGGCAGCCTGCGCAGATCCCATTGCTACAAACACTGCAAACGTCGCCAAAACAAAACTACTCTTTGACATAATTCTATAATCTCCTACCAACATAAATTAACGAGCACGAAGCCCGAACAATGCGGTAAGTAGAGCTGCACGTTTACATAAATATAAAATAAATATTAAGGTTTTGTTACAATTTGGAAAATATCTTAAGTAATTGTTTTATCTATTTTTTTCCGATGCAACAGGCAATAAAACGGCAAACGTAGTTTCGTTCCCAGGCTCACTTTTAATCATCAACTCCCCTCGGTGCCGAGCAACGATATGTTTTACAATAGCGAGTCCTAATCCGGTCCCCCCCATACTGCGTGAGCGACCTTTATCTACCCGGTAGAAGCGCTCCGTTAGGCGTTGAATATCTTCTTCTGGGATTCCCTCACCAATATTAGTCACGCTAATCGACACGCCCGCTCCACCTTCATCCGGCAGAACACCATGGTCTAGTCGAACATCAATAGCCGTTTTTGCGCGCCCGTAATTGATCGCATTGGAAACCAGGTTTTGAAACACCTGGATTAATTCATCCGCATCCCCCAGGACAGGCGGAAGATCTTCTGGTGCGTCCACAACAATATCCATTTCCCGCTCTTTTGCACCAACCAACAAAATATCAGCAACCTGAACCAAGATCGGCCCCAGCTTAACCAATTGCTCCGGTCGAATATGTTCCTCAGTCTCAACTTTGGAAAGTGCTAGTAATTCATTAATGAGACGCGTCATCCGTTTCGCCTCAGCCTCCATGATCTCCAAGAATCGATCGCTAGCCTTCCTGTCATCGCGAGCGGGGCCACGCATTGTTTCAATAAAACCTAATAAGGAGGAAAGCGGCGAACGCAGTTCATGGCTTACATTGGCCACAAAATCCGCTCTCATCTGGGATGCCTTCTTAGACTCAGTAATGTCACGTAGTACCAACATAGCCCAAGCAGGCCCCGGCGATTTTAAATCCGGCAAACGCCAGATATTGAGTTCGTAATATCGGCCAATGGGGTGGGGCAAAAAAACTTCACTACGTGTTCCCGGCGTACCCGCTAACGTGGCGTCGATGGCACCGATGATATCTTTGCTATCGAGTAACTCATCCAGCCGCACACTTAATGCATCCTCACCGAGCAATTGCTTCGCGGCACGATTATAATCAACAATAACATGGCTCGGATCGACCAGAAAAACAGGATCGGAAAGTCCGTCAAGCATACCCGCATCTAGCGGTAATTCAGATTTCTGGAGTGGCAGCGGATTCGTATTCATGATGCCTGGATCATATCATAAGGTTGCAGTAGGTGAACGGACCCGCGAAATAGGTCTATTCAATCACCCGTGTTTCCACAGCCGCCTTTTCTATGCCCTCCCAATCATACTCAACCCCCATGCCAGGAAGCTCTGGCACGCCCACACAACCGTCTTCTCCAATACAATCTATTTGGTCAGAATAGCCATTTTTATAGAACGGCAAAGACCAAGCATTGGGACATTCCGGATGAACAAGGTTAACTTCGTAAAAATTAGCGTTACGGCACGCCGCCATTAATTGGCGCATGGCAGGCCCACAGGAATGAATTTCTACATCCATACCTAGTCCTTCAGCAGCAATAGCGAGTTTGTGGCAACCGGAAAGCCCCCCGTCATAATCCGGGTCAGCCCGCGCAAAATCGGTCGCACCTGCGACCATCATATCAGTCGAAGTTTCAAGGTTTCTAATGTGTTCAGTAACTAAGATCGGCGTCTTAACGCTTTTCTTCAGCATCTGGTGACCATGGATAGAAATACCCCCATCTCCATAAGGGTCTTCGTACCAGTAAAGTCCGCAATCATCGCAAACCCGCCCCACCTCAATCGCATCCCCAAGCGTATGAAGATGATTTGCCGCGTCATACATGATTTTCATTTTATCCCCGACACGCTTTGCAACGGCTTCGATCATGGCACTCTCTTCAGCTACATCGCCAGCATTCCATCCGTGCATTTTGTAAGCACGATATCCCATTTCGTAGCATTGCTCCGCATAGTCGGCATAAGCTTCAGGGCTCGATAACCCATCTGGCTCTTTGTCGCCCCCACTGGTGCTGGCATAGGCAGGCAACCGTTTACGATATCCCCCCATCAACTCACCCACAGGCGCGCCGTAATGCTTACCGGCCAAGTCCCAAAGTGCAATATCAAGTGCGCCAATGCCTACTTCACCCACATGCTTTGTCAATCGGCGCATACCATTATAGTGCTTCTCGCGCTCCAGGGCCGGCTGACCAATCAACCGATGCGCCAAAGCTTCGGATGCAGTCATAATCACATTGACCCGACTACGTCCGGGCACATACTCACCAATCACACCCGTGTCTGTATAAATGCGCAAACCGAAACGAAGGTGGGTACCCGACTTGCCCGGCGTATAGGAAATACCGAAGCCCGCCGGATCGGCAGACATATTTTCAATTTGGATTTCAAAGGCGGTGAATTCAATACGTTCTATAATGGGGCTGTCAGTCATAGGTTAGTCCTGTATTCCTAGCGGTAACGGAACATAGCGGAGCGTCGACTTCCGATTCAATCCAAATCGACAACCATTGCACTATGATCCGTCATTTGCGTTTCGCGCGGCATGTGGTCGTAGCGTGCGGCGCTAACCCTTTCGGCAAAACCTTCGGTTCCTAAAGATTGGTCTAGCCGAAAGCCGTTCCCAAATGTGCTTACCCACGTCCATTCCCGTCCACCGGGATTGCCTTCCAGCATAAGATCACGAAAACCCATGCGTTTTAGTCCATCGAACTCTTCCTGGCCGGTAAAAAAACCCTTCGGCCCGCCATAATCCTCTTTATCGCCGGTATTGAAGTCACCGATCAACGCGGCAGCCGAACCGGACCGAACCAGTTTGCGCCCATCACGCAACAGCCGCCTGAAATACGGTATTTTTTTTAAATGGTTTGGAAAATAGACAAACGTTAGGTCCAGGCCTCTCTCGTGAATTTGCGCTATTCGTGGAATACCATCATGGCCAGACCGAGACTGCATATAGGCAATGCGCATCTGGCTAAACCGGTTTCGCGACACCACGCCAATACTACCTTTGGGGCCATCTGGCGCTTTGAAACAACTATGCCTATACCCAAGCGCCGCAAAACCATCACGAAAAGCGTCCGCATTAGAACGGGTCATCTCGCCGAGACCAATCAAGTCCGCATCAAGTCCCGCCAAATAATCAATCAACCGACGCGCACGCGCCTTGGCGGCCTTATTGATATTAAGATAGGCGATCCTCATATCTGGGATGCTGCGAGACTGCGCTCCAAGAAATCGAGCCTATCCTGCCCCCAAAACAACTCGCTACCGAATATATATGTCGGTGCGCCAAATACATTCGCAGTAATCGCTTCTTCGGTATAGCTGTCATATAAACTGCCAATCTCGCCCGACCGGCTTTGGTCCCAAAGAGAGGCGCCGTCAAGCCCAAGCTCATTTACAATTGCAATCATTGCGGCCTTAGTACTCATATCCCGGTCTTCCGCCCAACGTGCTTTGAGAAATACCGAGGAAATTGACCCAACATCACCACCGCAATACCCATGGGCAAGGGCTATCCGATTGGCCCAGTTCATCGCTGGGCCTTTATGAGCACTTTCGATTACCATCGACATCCCAAGAAATTCTCGCCAGCGTTTTAACTCCGCAAGGCGGTTTGCTAACCTTTGAGGCGCACGCTTGGCAACCGGTAAACCGCCAGATTGAGCAAAAATAACAGCGGATTCACAAGGCCGAAAAACAATCTGCGCATCATACTTTTCTGCTAACGCCAAAAACCGATCATGGCCAAAGTAGGTCCAGGGAGAGGAATGGTTATAATAATAGTGGATAGTTTTGGTCATACGGGATCCCAACTGAACACTTCAGCCGATACGGACAAATCATAAAAATGCGCATCGAAGGTAGGTATGGCGTGATTTGCAATCCCCTCCGGTGTCCATCCGTCAGTTCGTTGCACTGAACGCAAAGGCCTATTCTGGCTGAATAAGAAGATTTCATTATTACGAACCCCAAAAATCTGACCAGTCACATTCGCCTCATCCGCCGCATGACTACAAAGATAGACAGCCATGGGAGCGATTTTTTCCGGCGTCATCTGTTTAAGCTTATCCACTCGCTCGGCTTGCTCCGGCGTATTTGTGGGAATTGAACCGATCATCCGGCTCCACGCAAACGGCGAGATGCAATTAGACCGTACCCGAAATCGCGCCATATCTAGTGCGATGGACTTGGAAAGGCCGAGGATACCCATTTTCGCGGCCGAATAATTTGCTTGGCCCACATTACCAATTAAACCGGAGGTTGACGTCATATGAACAAAACAGCCGGAGCTTTGCTTACGAAAATGAGGTGCTGCTGCTCGGCTTACAAAAAAGCTACCGTTTAAATGAACGCCAATGACCGCATGCCATTCCTCATCAGTCATCTTATGAAAAATCGTATCGCGCAAAATACCAGCATTGTTCACGACCGCATCGATTTGCCCGAAACTATCCAGAGCGGCTTCAATGATCTTTCCACCGCCCTTTGCGTCCGCAACACTCTCACGGCAGACCACTGCCTCACCACCGGCTTCACGAATCAAACTTACCACTTCGTCGGCGGGTGCATTATCTGCACCTTCGCCGTCTACACTAGCGCCGATATCATTCACCACGACCTTTGCGCCATGGGCTCCCATCATCATGGCAAAACCGCGTCCTATACCGCGCCCCGCACCGGTGACCACCACCACTTTATCTTGGACCATGCCACTATCTGCCATCACACTCTCCCTTATTAAATCGTTACCTTTGCTGATTTGTAACTTTCGCTCCAGCAATGCGCAATTCCCCTTACCAAGAAGGGTCAAGCATATTAGAGAGACATTGCAAAACCGCGCGTGCCCGCTTACCGTAGCGCCAACTTGCGGCATCATAAATCCGCAGATAGGGAGGCCGGCATGGCAGGCAAAAAGAAAATCAAACCAGATCAACTGCGCAGTCAGCGCTGGTATAAGGGTGTATCGTTAAGCGCTTTCACCCACCGTTCACGCTCTAAGCAAATGGGCTACGGACCCGAAGAGTTTCACGACAAGCCCGCCATCGCGATAATAAATACCTGGAGCGACATAAACCAATGCCATTCGCATTTTAAGGTGCGGGTAGAAGAGGTTAAACGCGGTATCTGGCAAGGCGGTGGATTTCCCATTGAACTGCCAGCAATGAGCTTGTCTGAGCCGTTCGTGAAGCCATCGACTATGCTCTACCGGAACATGTTGGCTATGGAAGCCGAAGAACTCCTTCGAAGTCATCCTATCGATGGTGTTGTTCTTATGGGTGGTTGTGACAAGACGACACCTGCATTGTTGATGGGTGCAGCTAGCATGGACATCCCTGCTATTTTCGTACCAGCCGGTCCCATGCTGCGTGGTAATTACCGCAACCAGTTCTTAGGTTCCGGCACTGACAGCTGGCGCTTCTGGGACGAACTTCGCGCTGGTACCATCGATGAAGAAGAATGGTATGAAGCAGAAAGCGGGATTGCTCGCTCGCCAGGGCACTGTATGACTATGGGTACCGCCTCCACTATGACATCCGCCGCGGAAGCGCTGGGAATGACACTCCCTGGAGCTGCCTCCATACCAGCTGCCGATTCAAATCACGCCCGCATGGCATCGGCAACGGGTCGACGCATTGTCGATATGGTTTGGGAAGATTATCGCCCGAGCGATATTATCAAACGGGAAAACCTGGAAAATGCGATCACTACGGTGATGGCACTTGGAGGGTCAACCAATGCCGCTATTCATTTGCTCGCCATCGGCCACAGGCTGGACCTGGGCGTAGGCTTGGAGATGTTTGATACATTGTCCCGCAAAACCCCCGTACTAGCAGATATTCAGCCCTCAGGGCGCTTTCTGATGGAAGACTTTTATTATTCCGGCGGCCTGCGCGCCTTATTAAACCGTATTCGTGACCTACTTCATACGGAAGCCTCGACGGCCAACGGTAAGACGCTTGGAGAAAATATCGAAAGTGCCGAAGTTTATAACGATGATGTGATTCGCACCCGTGATAATCCCATGTCTGATGAAGGCGGGCTCGTTGTCCTCAAAGGTAATATTTGTCCGGACGGTGCGGTTATAAAACATACAGCCGCCGACCCGAAATTCTACAATCACACGGGTCCAGCTGTAGTGTTCGAAAGCCATCCAGATTTGCTGGCACGTATCGACGACCCAGATTTAGACGTAACTGCGGATTCCGTAATAGTGATGAAAAATGCAGGGCCCGTTGGCGGACCAGGTATGCCGGAATGGGGCATGTTGCCAATCCCGAAAAAGCTATTGAAAGCGGGCGTCCGTGATATGGTTCGTATTTCGGATGCACGCATGAGCGGCACTTCCTACGGAACGTGTGTTCTACATGTAGCACCAGAATCTTTTGTCGGTGGCAATCTGGCCTTGATTGAGACCGGCGATATGATCACTCTCGATATTTTCGGCCGTACGCTTAATATGGAAGTCAGTGACGAGGAACTTGCTAAACGCCGCGACGCTTGGACACCACCTAAGCCGCATTACCCTCGTGGCTATGGTTGGATGTATGCACAACATATTCAGCAGGCCGACAAGGGCTGCGATTTTGACTATCTGCAATCAACTGATCCGATAGCAGAGCCAGAACTTCATCATTAATCCCTTTAAACGACTAAACGACTGGAAGAACTATGAAACTTCGCAAAAATAAATTTAAGGCCGCAATCAAACGGGGTGATTATCAAATCGGTTTGTGGAGTGGCCTGCGCTCCACGCTCGTCGCTGAAATGCTAACCCAAGTCGCGGCCTTCGATTGGACGGTCATCGACATGGAGCATTCTCCCAACGAATTGGTCGACGTATTGCTCCAACTCCAGGTCGCTCAGCAAGGCCATGCGGAACCTATGGTGCGTGTGCCCTGGAACGATCCGGTAATGGTTAAGCGTGTACTTGATATTGGCGCACAAACTATCCTCTTCCCGATGATCCAAAACGCTGAAGAGGCGGCGGCAGCTGTAGCCGCCGTGCGGTACCCCCAGAATGGAGGCGTTCGCGGCGTGATGAGCCTGGCACGTATGAATAATTACGGCGCCACAACGGATTACTATTTAAATGCGCACAAGGAAATGTGCGTCATCGTTCAATGCGAAACAGAGGAAGCCGTCGAGAACATTCCGGAAATTGCAAAAGTGCCTGGCGTAGATGGTATCTTCGTTGGCCCGAGTGATCTTTCCGCCTCCATGGGTCATATCGGTAACCCGTACCACGCTAGCGTGCAGAAGATGATCAAGAAAGCAGTCGGTTACTGCAAAAAAGCTGGTAAGCCTGCAGGCTATCTCACAGGCGATGAAGTTCAGGCCAAGCAAATGATCGATTGGGGTTACACTTATGTGGCTGTTGGCTCGGATATGGCTGTACTTACCAATAGCTCTCGAGCCTTAGCCAATCGCTTTCAAGAATATGTGGGCAAAAAAATGGCTCGAAAGAAAGCAAACGCGAAGAAGAAAAAAAAGTAAGGAAACAACATTATGGTCGAAACCGTTCTCGTCACGTCAAGATTGCAACCGCCAGGTGACGAAACGCTGCCAGTCGATGATTTTGATATCCACGATTTCAACCGTTGCGATGATAAAGAAAAACTGTTGGCGAAGTTCGGAGAAAAGACCACAGGTGTCTTTTGCTCAGGCTCTAGTGGCACGCTTGATTGCGACTTGATGGACCGGTTGCCCAACCTCAAAATAATTTCGGTCATGGGGGTCGGCTATAATACGGTAGATGTAGCCGCCGCCAAGAAACGCGGCATTATGGTGTCCAATACACCCGGGGTATTGACCGACTGTGTGGCCGATATCGGCATGGCTTTGATGTTGGCTATTTCTCGGGGTGTGGTGATCGGCGACGATTACACCCGCTCAGGCGGCTGGGTAAAAAACGGGACTATGGCCTACACCACCAAGGTGAGCGGCAAACGTCTCGGTATCATCGGTTTCGGGCGGATAGGACAAGCAGTTGGCAAACGTGCCGAAGCCTTCGATATGAAGGTCAGCTACCAAGGCCCCAATCACAAGGATATTCCAAACGATTACTATGCAGAGCCGACAGAATTAGCCTCCAATGTTGATTTTCTTATGCTCACGTGCCCCGGCGGCCCCGGTACAGAAAAACTAGTCAATGCCGAGGTTCTTGAGGCGCTCGGCCCTTCTGGCATGCTAATCAATATAGCCCGCGGCTCTGTAGTCGACGAGCGAGCGTTGGCAAGCGCTTTGAAAAATAATGTCATCGCCGGTGCAGCGCTCGACGTTTTTGAAAATGAACCGAGCGCGCCAGAAGACTTGATCGGCCTCAAGAACGTCATTGTCCAACCCCATCATGCCAGCGCGACAAACGAAACCCGCCAAGCAATGGCGGATTTAATGGTGGAAAATCTCCAGCTTTTTTTCAGTGGCAAGCCCGTGAAAACGCCCGTACCAGAGATGGACTGAGCCTATGAAATAGAATGGTTCCAAACCTACCTCTAGGTATCAACGGCCAGATAGGTTTCCGGAGCGAACTAAGATTCAGCCCCTTCCCAAACCGCATCCTTATCAATCGGGTAACATGGTCTCGGTAGGGCCTTCCAATCAAAGCGAGTAAGTATAGGTGTCGTTAAACCCGGTGCATCCACTTCGAAGATTTCATCATTCTCGAAGAAAATATCGAAACCCGCTCGGAAATGGCCACGAGATTTAAGAGCTATGGTCGAAAAGCTCGAAATATCTAAACCGAATTGTTCGATTAGGGCCGGGTCATACATTTGCATTCGACGACTGATCACAAGCAGTATCATATCCCCAATTTTAAGAGCAGCACTGAGCCCTAGCTTCATCGTACGGCCTTTACGGCAACCACGACGCCCTTTGACGAAGCCATCCGTCAGCGCAAGCACTTCCACCTCGCGGGTGAAGGTTTCAGTAAAGTCATAAGCGGCCGGGTCGTTAAAAGTTGCCTCGAATTTAGCGCCAACACCCTTCTCGTGCGCTTCAGCAGCTACCGCTGGGGCCGAGAATAACCCACAAAGTATGTTTTTGGGGGAAGCATCGAGGAGCGGCAGAAAAAGCCCCGTTGAATTGCCACACCCGCCGCCGCCAGGATTATCCGCAACGTCTGCCAGACACACTTTCTTTCGCCCACCAGACTCTCCTGCCTCAACTGCTAGCGCAACCGCATCCTCTACCGAGGTAAGACGGACTAGGAAGTCTTCCCTGCCAGCCCAAATCTCCTGAGCAAGGCGGTTAGTTATTTCATTCGCTGCCGCTTGCTCACCATAGGCCATAACGGTGATGCCGCATTTTGATAGATCCGCAAATGAAAATGATCCCACGACCGAAACACTAACCAGTGCATCATTATCCTCTTCCGCCTTAGTTGCAGCCCTTAATGCATCCGCATAAGTACCTTTTGGCGCAGTCAACAAACGCACCGATGGCGGAGTGATAGGCAGCCGAATACGACTATTAGCAAACCGTTCACCTTTCAACATACGCCGCAGTACATGGGCTGCTTCAATGGCACGTTCCGGCTGATCTACATGAGGATTGGTTTTGTAGGAAATAATAATATCGGCCTTCTCCATCATAAGCTCGGAAATATTAGCGTGGAGATCTACCGTTACAACCACCGGAATATCCTGTCCGACAACATCTCGCACCATTTCGTACAGTTCACCGTCGGGGTCTTCGCCGTGAGTTGCGGCCATAGCACCATGATTACAGATATACACGCCATCCAGTGGTGCTTCCTTATCCGCGTCCTCCAGCATTTTTCGAACATCTGCAAGATATCTCTTGAAGAAGCCTTCATCTATTGGACCCCAAGGCTCGTAGTACGTACAGATCGTGGGGATCGGTGTCCAATCACCGCTCTCATCCATTGCCTTTATAAAGGGCTTTATCTCGCGTGCCAGTAAAGGTGCATCTTTCTTCGCTTCAACAAGGATTTCATTACCCACCATGTAGCAAGACTTTAGGAAATCCTCCTCTGTCGTAACCGGACAAAAGGAATTTACTTCTAACATGATAGATACGATTGCAATACGCGCCATGAGAACCTCCCCTATTTTTACTACTTCTTTATCAGGCTCCGAGGCGCAGAGAAACAGAGTGTCAAAAAATAGAAGTACTCTTGACGGTTCTCTTACGCTTCGCTCTTTTAGACCAAATAGTAATAATTTCACATGGAGGAGGATACAATGAGCGACAATGATACGCTTTTTAATCTTCACAACACAGCACTTGGCATCGCAAGAGAACTCGGACCAGGTATAAACACACGGATATTCCCGGGCGATCATGCCATGCTTTCTGTTGTGACTATTGATGCCAATGCGGAAGGTAAAATACACCATCATCCTGAAGAACAGTGGGGTGTTCTCTTGGATGGTTCCCTCACTCGATATCAGGGTGACAAGGCATTTCCTGTCAAAAAAGGTGATTTTTGGCGCACACCGCCCAATGTGCCCCACACGGTAAAGGCAGGACCCGACGGCGCTACCGTCCTCGATATATTCAGCCCACCGAGGGATGAGTACCGCAAAGCCGGCAGCGGCTTCGGCACGGGGGATGGGTAAGTCAAATGACTGATACCTCTACTAATGTGACCGCTATTCTTGCCGACTTTGTTCTCAATTCTCGTTTTGAGAATATTCCTGAGGATGTAAAATTGGAATCCGCACGCACCTTATTGAATTGGATGGGCGTTGCTATCGGGGGGTGCAAACATGAATCTGTAGAGATTGTTTTAAAGACTATGGGGCTCAGAACCGAGGTCGACAGGGCTTCCATTCTGGGTCGTAAGGAGCAAACCGACGGACTAAATGCCGCTCTCATCAATGGAATTTCAAGCCACGTCTTCGATTTCGATGATACGCATTTGGCTACCGCTATCCACCCTGCAGGCCCCATAGCAGCCGCTATCCTCCCAATTGCAGAAAAGAGACAGATCTCCGGTGCCGAATTCCTCCACGCCATAATCCTCGGTATTGATGTGACCTGTCGTCTCGGGCAATCCGTATCCCCCGATCATTATAGTGTGGGCTGGCATATATCCGGTACAGCCGGTATTTTTGGTGCGGCCGCCGCCGCCAGCCGATTACTGGGTAATAACCCGCAGCAAACTCGTTGGGCGATGGGTCTTGCTGCAACCCAATCTTCTGGCATGCGGGAAATGTTTGGCTCCATGTGTAAAAGTTTCCATGTAGGCAATGCCGCCAAGAATGGATTGATGTCAGCAATGCTTGCGAGCAATGGCTTCACTAGCTCAGAACAAGGTATAGAAGCAAAACGCGGCTGGGCGAATGTTACCTCTACCAAGCAAGACTATTCATTCATTACTGAAGGACTTGGCGAGAAATTCTTAATTTCCGAGAACTCTTATAAACCATTCGCAAGCGGCGTGGTGGTGCATCCTGCGATCGATGGCTGCAGCCAATTGCGCGACGAGTATGGTTTCAAACCGAATGATGTTGAAAGTATTAACCTTAAAGTTAATCCGCTGGTGATGGAACTTACCGGCAAAGAAAGCCCGAGCACCGGGCTCGAGGGAAAGTTTAGTATTTACCATGCCTGCGCCATTGCCATTCAACATGGCAAAGGCGGCGAAAATGAATTCTCAGATGCAGCGGTGAATGATCCTATTGCCGTTTCGCTCCGCCAAAGGGTAAAGCCAGAAATCGACCCGACTGTCCCCGCAGACGCCATGGGTATCACCATCAACACCAAAGATGGGCGTACTTTCAAAAAATATATCAAAAAAGCCCTCGGTAGCCTAGAGAACCCCATTAGCGACGCACAGATGGATGACAAAACTCGCGATCTCTGTAGACCGATGCTCGGTGATGCGGGCACGGAAAGGCTTATCGAAACTTGCCGTAATGCGGCAAACCTAGCGAATGCTGCTGATATCGCAACAGTGGCAACACCTTAAAACTAAAAATATTGGGAGGCAGTATCATGGGCGTTACTGAAGTATTGGCGAAGTTGGCAATAGAAACGCGTTGGGAAGATATTCCCGATGCGGCAGCTGAGTCAGCGAAACTACGTATTCTCGATATGACGGGCATTGCGCTGGCGGGTGCCAACCAGAAATCGACGCTCATTGCCCTTGATACCGCCCGGCATATGGGGGGCACCGAACGTGCAAGTATCATCGGCCAAAAGGACCGCACCTCATCTCCCTTGGCCGCCTATGTAAACGCCACGGCTGCTCACGCACAGGAATATGACGACTATACGAAGGGGGTGACTCATGCGAGTGTTGTTATGGTACCAGGCTCATTGGCCTATGCAGAAGATCGAGACCTATCGGGCCGCGACCTGATGGCGGGTTTTATAACTGGCTTCGAAGTAGAAAGCCGTGTCGCGCGAGGGATACGACCAGCCTTGTTAGACCGAGGATGGCATCCAAATGCGATCTTGGGTTCCATTGGGGTAGCCGTCGCTGGCGCTCGGATGGGCGGGCTTAATGTAGCTCAAACACGGATGGCGATTGCCGTCGCGGCATCTGAAGGTTCCGGCCTGCGCAAAAATGTTGGGTCAATGGGAAAAGCTTTCCATGTCGGTCACGGAGCAAAATGCGGTGTCTTCGCGACTTTGCTGGCCGAGCGAGGATACCAGATGGACCCAGATATTATCGAGCCGTCAGAGACTGACGTGGGTGGCCATGAAAAATTTGGCCTCGCGGTATGTTTCGCTGGTGAAGACGGATTTGATCTATCGCTTATGACTGACAAATTAGGTAAACGCTGGGAATTGGCGGAAAACACCACAATCGTCTGTTTTCACCCCGGCTCCACCGCTCCCGCCTCGACAATTGATGCTGTACTCGACGTTATTTCCGAACACGGGATTAACGCAGATGATATCGAGCGTGTACATGCGGAAGTGACGCCACAGGCCCGCGCCATCGCCTGCTATGACGAGGTCGAGGATTCCTATAAGGCACGCTACAGTCTCAAATGGTCCATCGCCGTCAGTTTAATAGATGGCAAAAACGGCCTCGCCCAGTACGATCAATCCCGCGTAGATAAAGGTGACGTCCAGCCCCTCATGAAAAAGGTCGACGTCGACGTGCCAGAAGACTTCGCCCATCATCGCGGCCAATGGGGGGTAGATGGCGTCAATTGGGCGGAAATGCGGATCGCCTTCCACCTGAAAGACGGTCGGACGATCAACCATGCACGATCCTATGCGCGTGGTTGGTCGGAAGAGCCAGCCACATGGGACGATATCGTCGGAAAGTTCGTTGATTGCTCAGATGGGGTTATTTCAGCTGATCAACGCGATGATGCAATAGAAATGATCGCTGATCTAGAAACACTGGAAAAGGTATCCCAACTTATGAAAGCGCTCCAACCCAGTTAAATTCTTCACTCTTACTCGCGCTATTTGCCATTACATGTTAATCCACACGTCAAAAGACGCTGTAAATCGAAGGATCCTCATGACCATTATACTGGGATGTATTGCAGATGACTTCACCGGCGCCACCGATTTGGCAAATACGCTCGTAAAACAAGGCATGCCCACGATTCAGCTGATCGGCGTGCCGAAGGTCAACATCGATCTTGGCGATGCGCAAGCCGTAGTGATTGCACTCAA
>MDTE01203733.1_pt1 | contig 59260 bp, 41 predicted proteins | sample 811231 | NCBI WGS metagenome assembly MDTE01 (sample SAMN05326651, study PRJNA326480) | marine metagenome | isolation source: seawater | place: Indian Ocean: Red Sea | collected 2010
CCCCAACAAAACCCGTCGGTTCGTCACGCGACCAGGCAAAAACGGCGACGCGAAGCGATCCCATGGGTGCCATTGGAACGCGCAGCAGGCTACAGCAGTTGCAGGGCGTGCTGCATTCGCACGAGGCAGCTATCGCGCCCTAGAATTTCCAGGGTTTCGAACATCCCCAGCCCAACGGGTTTACCGGTAACGGCAACCCTTAAGGCGTGTATGATCTGGCCGATCTTGATTTCCTGCTCCGCAACAAAATCATGAAGTAACTTATCTAACGTCGGCGCATCAAACGGCTCGACCCCTGCCAACTTTACTTCTAACGCACTCAATAGCCGCGCAGCTTCGGTGGGCTTGCGGAGCCTCTTTTCCACGGCTCTCTCGTCGTAACAGAGCGCGTCGTCCTGCACAAAGAACTCAGGGTAGTCCAGGATGTCACCTGCTACCTTAATGCGGTCACCGGCCGCAGCGAGTACACGAGACAACAGATCGGCCGTGCTACAAGGAGGAGGACGAGACACCCAACCTGCCTCTTGCAAATAGGGCAATACCAACGCCACTTTTTGCTTTGCAGGAACTCCTCGCATTTCCCGATCTTGAAATGCGGCCAGCTTCTGTGGATCAAAACTCGCGGGAGACTTATTGACTCGCGCCAACGAAAATGCCTCAATCATAGCCTCGCGAGAAAATACTTCGGTCTTGTCATCCAAAGACCATCCAAGCAATAGAAGATAATTCAATACCGCGGTGGGAAGATAACCGACCTCCTGGTAAAAATCGACGAGAACTGGATTGAATGTCTCCGGATTGCGTTCCCGCCCCAGCCGCTGCAGTACAGCATCGCCATGCTCAAACAACTGCTTGAACTCGCGATTTTTCAGGTACTTGTCTAATTTTCGCTTGCTGAGTTTTGCGGACCCACCAGGCTCTGCCACATAGGGCAAGTGGGCAAATTCTGGCAGAACATATCCGAGACCACGGGCGATAAATATTTGCCGAGGCGTATTGGATAAATGTTCTACAGCACGAATCACGTGCGTAATCTTGAATTCGTAGTCATCAACAACACTGGCAAGGTGGTAGAGCACTGAACCATCTGCACGTTGAATCACGTGATCTTGTTCCTGTTTCCAGTCGAACTGCATCTCACCACGGACCGCATCTCTAAACTCACAAACGCCTTCACGAAACATCTTCAGCCGCACAACACTCGTTCGCCCAGCTGCCCTGAACTCCTCCGCCTGTTCTTCGGTTTCAGCCGCCCACGTGCGACTGTACACAAACGGCTGCTGTTCGCGCTGAGCGACCTCGCGTTCCTCCTGAATCTCCTCAGGCTTGGCAAAGTCCCGGTAGGCGAGACCAGCTTGCAAGAGACGTTCAACTGCAGCCTGATAGATTGCGGACCTTTGTGACTGGAAATACGGCCCACAGGGTCCTTCACTATCTCCCCCATCCAGCGAAGGCCCTTCATCCCAATCGATCCCCAACCATTGAAACCCATCGAGAATCGGCCGTAGTGCCTGCTGAACGTTTCTCTGTTGATCCGTGTCATCAATGCGCAACACAAATTGGCCACCAGATTGCCGCGCAAACAACCAATTAAACAGCGCGGTCCTAACCCCGCCGATGTGTAAAAAACCCGTTGGACTAGGAGCAAATCGTGTTCGTACCGTCACTTATCGATCACCTCAAGAAACCAGAATAGACACAACCTCAATCGCGTTCCTTCGGTGCGCAGCCACGTTTGCGTCGGACGTGCTATCCACGAAGCACGCACCACAATGGTCAAACGAGTATAGGGCAATCGCAACAGCACCTGCCAGACAGCCTGGAGTCCCTTTATGGAAGAGACCAGGCCTATGCAAGAGACCAGGCCTGAGAGCGCCAACCGTTAAAGACCTGGCTCAATAGCCCACTACGGCACCATCCTTACGGGCTTCTGTTCCGCCTTGCAGAACACCTTGTTCCCAATCCACAAGAATCCCCTGGTAACCCCCAAACACACCTTTGGCGTGCTGGACTCGATGCCCTTTCTGTTCCAATTCTGACACGGCATCCTGGCCGATCCCCAGTTCGATTTGAACTGTCCCACCTCCGCGGGCACGCCTGCCGGTGGGAGTCGCACTTCCGACATGACGCAATCTGGGAGCATCTCCGGCCATCTGCACATTCATGCCGAAGTCAATCATGTTAACGAGCACCTGTACGTGCCCCTGGGGTTGCATGTCACCACCCATGACGCCAAAGCAAAACCATGGCTTGTTTTCCCGGGTCACCATCGCCGGAATAATAGTATGGAAAGGCCGCTTATGCGGCTCCAGGCGATTGAGATGACGTTCTTGTAGTGCAAAAAGCGCGCCTCGGTTTTGCATCGCAAAACCTACGTTCCCAGGCGTTACCTGCGAACCAAAGCCGTAATAGATACTCTGGATCAGCGAGCAGCAATTGCGGTCCTTGTCAACAACCGTCAAATAGACCGTATCCCCGCGTTCCAATTGTGGATCGCCAGCAGGAACTTGCGTGGCGGCCTGCGCCCCATCAATCCGTTCGTTTTGGCGGATTCCGTATTCCTTTGAAATCAACTCTTTCACTGGAAGCGCATTGAACTCCGGATCCGCGTAAAAACGGGCGCGATCTGCAAATGCTAACTTCTTCGCCTCGACCAGGAGATGCAAATACTGACTACTCCCAAATCCCATTGCGGAAACATCGTGCTGTTCGAGTACGTTCAGCATTTGCAGAGCTGCAATTCCTTGCCCATTGGGGGGCAATTCCCAGACGTCATAGCCACGGTAAGAAGTCGACACCGGCTCAACCCAATCAGCGCGATGATCAGCAAAATCTTTCATGGTGAAAAAGCCACCATTCTGCTGACTGAACTTCACAATCGCGCGAGCGATCGAACCGCTGTAGAAAGCCTTGGCTCCTTTGTCAGCAATCAGCTGGTAAGATTTTGCCAGCCGTCTATTGCGAAATACCTCGCCAAACCGCGGCGCTCGCTTACCGTCAATGAGATAAGTTGCCGCAGAGTCCTCCCAACGCCGCAAACTCGCTTCCGAGGCCTGCCATGAACCGGCAATAATTTCCGAGACAGGAAAACCGTCACGCGCTGTCTCGATTGCCGGCGTCAGCAAATCTGCCAGGGGCTTTGTACCAAAACGTCCATTCAAGGCCTCCCATCCGCTCACACACCCTGGCACCGACCAGGACAACAAACCTTCATCGGGAATAAACCGCACCCCACGGTCCTTGAGCACTTGGCGTGAGATGCCATAAGGACTCCTGCCACTCGCGTTTAACCCATACAGCTTCTGAGTCTTGCTGTCCCAATAAATACAGAACAAATCGCCGCCAATGCCACAGCTCATCGGCTCCACAACACCCAGCATGGCATTGACTGCAATCGCAGCATCCACCGCATTGCCTCCGGATTTCAACACATCCAAGCCGACATCCGCTGCTCGTGGATGGCTGGTCGCGACGGCTCCATGGCGAGCGAGCACAACACTGCGGCTCTGACGCGGATCTCCAGACGGCCTGTCATAGGCAACCGCGGCGACTTTGGTGCCGAAAATAGACTTGTTCATCAGGCTACCCAACACAAGCAAAAGAAATACAAAACGAAGAATATTCCGCATCGATGAGCTCCGTATGGGCGTCCTCATCCGTCAGGAAAGCAAACAATTGGCTCGCGGCGCCATGCAAACGGTGGAACGTTGCGCCGGCACCGCACCCACCGTGGTTCGATTGTGAAGCTCACCAGGGACTGATGCAAGTCGGTAGACTGCGGTCCCGCAAGGGAGTACCTGGCATCCCGCAAGCCCTGTCGTGGCAACCTAAAGACCACCTTGGAACGATCGACTGAGCTAGTCCGAAGCCCAGAGAATCAGGCGGCAAGCACCGCCGCACGCAGGATCCGCCCTTAGGACGACCACTCATAAACCCATGCTAATGAACGACTTATTTCAAACAAAGGCAATTGCAAATGCGTTCCAGCTACAACTCCCCTTGGCCGCCACTCACGACCTATTGGTATAAGGTAATGGAAAACAGTCTGGCTTCTTCATTGATAGGCTGTTGAAAATTAGGCGCCTACTGATACATTGAGGTGCTGAGTTGTTTACTTGCGCACGCTGGCGGAACTGTAGCTGGACACGGAAGTACTGTGTCCCGCTAGGGCAAGTGCGCAGGTAGGGATAGCCGTAAGACCCAAACGAAGGAGATTTGGCGCATCAATGCAGAAACCGCCTGCATGAGGCTTGCCCCAAAGGACCCACGGTAGCACATGACGATCACGAAAGAACGTAAACAGGAGCTGATTCAGGAACACAAGCTAGGCGATAACGATACGGGATCGCCGGAAGTTCAAATCGCAATCCTGACCACCCGAATCAACAACCTGACGGATCACATGCGAGAACACCGTAGGGATTTCGCAACTCGACGAGGCCTGTTGGCGATGGTCAGCCGGCGACGTCGGTTGCTGGACTATCTCCGCCGGCGGGATCCACAGCGGTATCTCGATATCATCGGTCGACTGGGGATTCGCAAGTAGTCTGAACGGACGACGACCCAATTTCGACTCCAGGCGAAAGCGAAAGCACGGTAGCCGCGCGCCAGTAACGCAAGGCCCCTGCCGCGGCGAGTTGGCGCACAACAATGCTCTCTGCAACGCTGCAGCCATCATCGATGCAGCGTTACTGCAGTGCAAGACACCTGTCAAATTGCAGGATGACGCATCAAATTGCAGGATAATGCAGTGTTCCAGGGCGACGTCGGGTGTGCAGAATAGTGTCACGACAGATTGGATGAAAGAGACGTGATTGTGACGGATTAAAAGTTTGCTTGTGTGGATTCAGATGTTGTATTGCCGGCAGATGTAATTGTGTTGGAAATAATTGTGTCGGACTCAGTGTGTTGGAATGTTGGACTTAATGTGTTGGAAAATGTGTTGGAAGAAGTGAACGAAATCGAGAAAGTGAAGGTACAGAAGTGAAGGTACGAGTAGAAAAGCAAATCGGAAACAGTGTGTTGTCCTTCGAGACAGGGCAATTGGCAAAACAAGCAGACGCGGCAATTCTCGCCCAATATGGTGAGACCGTCGTCCTCAATGCAGTGACGAGCGGCGCACCTCGTCTGGGCATCGACTTCTTCCCACTGACCTGTGATTATCGCGAGCGTTATGCCGCTGCAGGCAAGTTCCCAGGTGGGTTCCTGAAACGAGAAAGCCGACCGTCTACAAAAGAAACATTGACGTCGCGACTCATCGATAGACCGATTCGCCCATTGTTCCCCAAGGGCTACAACGACGAAGTACAGTGCCAGGCCATTGTCGTGTCTAGCGACCGACAAAATGACAGCGACGTGCTCGCGATGAACGGGGTCGCGGCCAGTCTCTTTATTTCACCGCTGCCCTTTGCAGGCCCCATCGCATCCGTGCGGGTTGGCCGAGTGAATGGCGAGTTAATCGCCTTCCCAACAGTGACGGATCTGGAAGAAAGCGACTTGGACTTGATTGTTTCCGGGTCAGACGAATCAGTGGCGATGATCGAAGGTTTCGCCAAAGAAATGCCCGAAAACGAAATGGCAGATGCAATTGCATTCGCCCATACAGTGATCCGGGACGTGATTTCTCTACAACGTGAACTCTACGAAAAAGTTCAACCGAAGAAGGACGAGTTTGTCGCTCCTGAAGATGATGGCGTAGATGCCCGCCTGCAAGCCGGCTACTTTGATGAACTGCGGTTGGCAAAACAGACCAGTGGCAAACAAGACCGAGCTGACGCGGTCGCCGCTCTCAAGAAACGTGCCCAGGACGACCTTATCCCGGACCCGGACGCCGGCGATGCCATTGATGCAAAACGTTTTGGTGCTGGCTGGCACGACCTTGAAGAAAAGGTCGTCCGCGATCTTATTCTGGCGGGCACGCGGCCCGACGGACGTGATGGCTCAACGTTGCGAAACATCGAGTGCCACGTCGACATTCTACCCCGCACGCATGGATCGGCTGTTTTTCAACGGGGCGAAACACAGTCACTGGTAACCATCACATTGGGAACCGGCCGCGACGAACAACGCGTGGAAGGTCTGGTCGAAGAGTATTCGAAAAAATTCATGCTGGACTACAACTTTCCGCCATTTTCTGTCGGCGAATGTCGCCCAATTCGCGGACCTGGCCGGCGTGAAATAGGACACGGAGCACTGGCCGAACGCAGCGTCAAACCCGTGGTACCTGACCCTGACGATTTCCCTTACACGATCCGTGTCATTTCAGACATCCTCGAATCTAACGGGTCATCTTCAATGGCTTCCGTGTGCGGAGCGACGCTGGGCTTGATGGCCGCGGGTGTTCCAATCACCAATCCGGTTGCTGGCATTTCCGTTGGCATGGTCAAAGAATCGGATGACAAGTGGACTCTGCTAACCGACATTCTGGGCGACGAAGATCACTTCGGCGACATGGACTTCAAGATTGCCGGAACACAGAACGGCATCACAGGTATTCAATTAGACCTGAAAATTACCGGCATTAGTCAGGAGATCATCCTGGCTACACTAAGCCAATCGAGACAGGCCAGGATCGAGATTTTGAGATCGATGCTCAGTGCGATTTCACGGCCAAGAGAAGATACCTCACCGCACGCGCCTCGCATCCTGAGGACCAAAATTCATCCCGACAAAATCGGCATGTTGATCGGCCCCGGTGGCAAGAATATTCGCGGCATCCAGGAAACAACCGGCGCGGTAATCGACGTCGAGGAGGATGGCACCGTCACCGTTGCTAGTGCCAACCAGGCCTGGGCCGATGAAGCTTTGAAACAGATTGAAGCTTCGACAGCTTCCGTCCAGGTAGGTAAAGTCTACGACGGGCGTGTCACGAGCATCAAAGATTTTGGTGCCTTTGTCGAAATCCTGCCAGGTCGCGACGGACTGTGCCACATCAGCGAGCTTTCCACTGGATTCGTCGACAACGTAAACGACTTCTGCAAGATGGGCGACGAAATGCCCGTTATGGTGATTGCGGTTGATGAACACGATCGGGTCAAACTCAGTCGTCGCAGAGCGTTAGAAGAACGTGGCCTTGAAGATGAATTGGCGGCTGCCGTCCAGAGCAAGGAGGGTGGTAGCGAAGAAGGCGATTCGGACAGCGGTGGCAGCGACGAGGATAGAGACCGCCCACCCCGTCGACGAGGTCGAGGCGGCGGCGGTCGCGGTCGTGGACGCCGCGAACAACGCGATTAGCTCGGCTCTGCGTCGTGCACCAACTTCAGTGCGTTGGCAAGACGGGCACTGGAACAGCCTGCACCTTGTCACGATGGAAAAACCGTCTTTGCAACGCAACACGCGATCACAGGCAGGGCCGTCCCCGTGGCGGCTCTGCCTTTTTTTGAACGGTCTCCGCCATCCCAGGGTAGTCCCGCGCCACCCATAAGGCAGCGTGTAATACGCCAACAACGTCCGCAGGCGGACCGAACAGATTCACTGTGGATTGCATGAATGGGCCTTGCAGGAGCCAATCATCTCAGTAGAACAGGGGAAGCGCACATGTCTTCGTAGAACTGTAATGTTGTCGCCAATCAAGTCATCTCGGTGAAACCGACCACGCCCTACTCACGACCTGACCGGTCCACCTAGCTGCCGGGCCTTATCGTCAGCCCCCCCAGACTGATGTCCGACGACCAGCAATCGTACGCCGAAACCCAGATCCAACAGCTGCGCGAGCACTATAACGAGCTGGCAGCTTTGGCGGGTTCGCTAGCTCACGAGATCAAGAATCCGCTGTCCGTAATTCGTATGAACGCGGATCTGCTCGGTGAAGACGTCGCCGACTCAGACAGCCCCCAAAGTCGTCGCTTTCTCGACAAACTCGACATTGTTCAAGAACAATGTGAGCGGCTAGAAAACCTGCTCAATGACTTCCTCCAATTCGCAAGATTACGCGGCCTGGACTTGCGCCCAGCCAGCCTCAATCGCCAGGTGGAAAAAGTGCTCGACTTGTTCGAAGCACAAGCCGAACAGGAATCGGTCCGAATCACTCGCTACCTCGACCCTGACTTGCCCGCAATTCGCCTGGAAGAAAAAACTCTGCAAGCCGCATTGGTCAACCTGACCAAGAATGCGTTTGAGGCCATGCCCACTGGCGGTGAGCTGGTAGCCCGCACCTATTCAACGCGTACCGGAGTCGCACTCGATCTCATTGACTCCGGTTGTGGCATGGATCAGGCCACAGCGCTGAAGATGTTCAACGCCTTCTATTCGACGAAGGACGGGGGCTCAGGCCTTGGGCTGCCGACAACACGAAAAATCATCGAGGCTCACGACGCGTTGATCCAAGTGCAGAGCGAAATGGGGACGGGGACCAAGTTCACCCTCGAATTCCCCCGCTTCGCACGCATCACGGAATGATACCCATTATCGCGATGTTCAAGTTTCCATAGAGGCGTGTTCCGATGTCAAATCAACACCGTCAATGAAAGTCGCAAGCGAGCGACTTCGACATGGGGACTGTAGCTTCCGAACTGCCTTTGATTCGATCTGTCGCACGCGTTCCCGTGTTACAGAAAAGATCTCACCAACTTCTTCCAGCGTATACGTATAACCGTCCGCCAGACCATACCGCAGTTTAATGATCTCGCGTTCACGATAATTCAAAGTCTCCATTGCTTGGGCTATTCGCTGCTTTAACGCTTGTTGGTTGGTGTCATAAAGTGGATCATCATCGCGGTAATCTTCAAGGAATTCACCGAAGTAGCTGTCGTCATGATCACCCACAGGCTGGTCCAAAGAAAGTGGTTGACGTGACATTCGGAGAATGCACCGAGTGTCGTCAAGTGAAAGACCCGCACGCTCTGCGGTCTCTTCGGCAGTTGGCTCCCGCCCCAGCTCCTGCACAAGATCACGAGTCACGTTGCGCACTTTGCTCATCGTATCAATCATATGTACCGGTACACGAATCGTTCGGCTCTGATCTGCAATAGCACGCGTGATCGCCTGACGAATCCACCAGGTTGCATACGTCGAGAACTTGTAGCCTCGGGCGTGTTCAAATTTGTCCACAGCTCGCATCAAACCTGTGTTTCCCTCCTGGATCAGATCAAGAAAACTGAGCCCTCGATTTCGATACTTCTTGGCTATCGATACGACCAGTCGCAGGTTACCTGCGGACAATACACGTTTAGCTTCGTCATACTCGCGGCGGTAAACTTCGGATCGTTCAATACGACGAGACAAGGTAGCGGGGCTTTCAAAACTGATGCGCATCAAGTAATGAAGCTCCCCACGCAATTCATCTTCTGTCCGTCCCATCGAGTGACCATGCACACGTGATTCGGCGAGCAGAGCCATCAATGTCTTCATGCGATGACCGATTTGACACAACTTTTCGTACATGGGCTGAAGCCGTGTGGTTCGCAAATTGAGCTCTTCAATCAGTCGCACGGCCTTATTACGGCGACAGACAAGTCTTGCCCATGCCTCGCGGCGTACCACCTTGGTCTGGTTTCGGTTGATCGCCAAATGGAAGTCGCGATAGTTTTGACGCAATAGATGCCGCAGCGTGATCAAGTTAGGTACCAGCCGTTTCATAATCTTCTTTTTTTCGCTGGTATTCGTCACTGAGACTTCAATCGTCCGATCTAACCGTAGCTTTCCATCACGCACCTGCTCCAGAGCCTTAACCGCGCCCTCAAGTACGTAGTCTGTTGCCAGGATTGACTGTCGGTACTTGGTGCGTGATTCCTCGATGTCCTGAGCTGCCTTCAGCTCTTCCGCTCGATTGAGCATCGGAATCTCACCCATCTGCATCAGATACATGCGAACCGGGTCATCGGTGTTATCCGACGTCGACCTGCCGTTGAGAGACACAGCTTTGCCATTGGTTTTTGCACGCGACGACGAGCTGGAACCATTTTGAGCTACCTTACCGGCGATGGCACCATTCGTACCCACGGTCTTGCCATTTGAAGAAGTCGCACGCCTGCCAACCTGGGCACGACCCTGTGAGCCATTGGACGTTGAACGAAAACCGATGTGGATGCGTTTGGTCAAGGTGCTGTTCTCCTACAAAGTGCAGACGATACCGGTGCAGCGGTAACAGGAACGTCTATCACTTTGAGCACCTACGATGCCAAAACCACAAACAGACCAAACTAGAGTCCATAAGATGTTCTACAGCAACACCTTGCGCAATTAATCCTGAATGACTTACCCCCTTGCCTGATGTCGACGAACCGCAACAGTGTTGATTTTTTTCAACACGCGAGGGGAGTGTCGACGGGTTTTCGACCGCCGCAGAAGACGTTTACAGCGAGTGTCACCGCCGCGCCGAATCAAGCCGTCACAGCCCTGCCTGCATCCTCGGACGCCAGGCCCGCACAGCTGACAGCAGCCCGCTTAACCCGAAAGCTGCGCAACCACACCAGTGAGGAACCGCCCCAGCCGATCTGCTGCCTGCAAGGCATCCTGCTTCAACTTCCAGAGATCCTTTACACTGCCTGGCCGATTCCAAATTGCACCAGCAGCAGCTCCCAGTTTTCCTGACAAAGATTTCTGGCGATTGAGTGTCACCAGGCTCTCTGGTAAACACTCATCAAAGCCATCTGTAATAATTCGCACCGATAGAAATCGCGTCTGGCAACGCTGGCAACAGGCCGCCACTGCGGCTGTTTCCATATCACAAGCGACAGCATCATGCTGCTCTGCCAGACGACGCTTTTCCTCGGTTGAATCAATCAGCTCGTCAACCGATAGCAGCTGACCGCAATGCAATCCCTTCATCTGCGTGCTGGATTCGGCACTCAGCTGAAAGCCCACAGCGAGCACACGCCCGGCCTGGTCTACAACCGACTGCGGCATGACAAAATGTCCACGCCGAACGTCACCCTGCAGGGCCGCGGCAAAACCCGCAGCAACGACCCAGGCAGGCCGATGAATCGCAATGATGTCTTCCGTGGCCTGGTTCGCAGCATCCGCTCCAGCCCCGCTGACGGCCACCACGATCCGCCTTCCATCCAAAACACCTGCGTGTTCCACGTAGTTTGCGCACCGGGTCATCCGCGAACCCGTCATAAGGTCAATCAATCCCCCTGCCTCGACTCCCATCCCCACAACGATCGCAATTTCGCAATGCCATGGCTCTTCTGCAGACTCCGACGTTTCTTCTGGCGCAGACATCTGGTGAGCAGCCTGTTCAACGACAGTCTGCAGCCCTTTGTGAGAGGCATTCCGCAACATCTCGGATACCAGCCAGCGAAGCATCATACGAGTGTCTCCCCAAAAGAACGAACTACTCAGCGGAAAGACTACCGCGCGTCATGGTGACTGGCCAACTCCCCCGACAACCAGGACTTCAACTTCATCCCTGCGAAACAAGCAGCAGTAAACAAGAAAAACCGCTGGCACATACGCAATCAGAAAATAGAGAAGCACTCTCGTCAGCGTTAGCCCTGCCGGTCGCGTGGGAATCCGTAAAAACTCCCTGGTCGTTTAGAGAACGGACCACAAACGTGTAGCATCCAATCTGAAAAGGCTGGCATCCGTCGTGGAACACGCGACCGCAATAAACGATACCGCAGCTTGTCCCAGCCAGATGGGTAACAATCGAACGCTACCAGCGGTACCAGCGGGCTGAGCTTCCGATACAGTTTCAGCTTTTCGCGGTGGTAGGGGCGGGCATCTCGTGAATCAGCGTGAAACTGAGCCCACCCAATCGACCCACACACGCCAGCAGCCCCAAAATGAGGAGATAGCAAGATGTCTTCCAGAAATACTCGCAAAGAACCTTCGAATCGATTGAGAACATCATCGATGGCAACCATAGCGCCGTCTGCCAGGCAGGGCGCGAAAGACGTAAGGTCACGATGTGTCGAATCGTACGAATGATTGGCATCAATCCAAAGTAATCTCAACGGACGGTCCCAGTCACTCGCCAGTTCCCATGACATCATCCGATAAAACTCGACGAGATGCTCCACATCTGCGGTACGCATCGTCTCCTGAAATGCCTCATAAGCCCCGGCCTGCAGCAAGTGGTCCACGGCGACAATCGCGTTGCTACTGACCAGTTGATTGGCACGCGCCAGGAGTGTCGTAGAACGCCCGCGATAACTTCCGATTTCCAGTACCGCACCTGTCGTGGTTGGACAGGCCGCCAGCAACGCCAGGAAACGCAACTCGCGAGGGGTCGTCCACCCCTCGATTTGCATTGCCTCATCCACCAGGCCATCAACCGTGGCAGGAAAATCGTTGGGTAACGTCAACATATTCCGATTCCCCAGGGCTAAGGAAGGCACCTAGCGACTTGTAACAACGTGCCAGCCACAACGTCAATATCAGGAGTGGGTCACAGGGGCATATCAGTCCTTTTCAACCCGGGGAGCCAGGCTCCCGGTGCCCTGGCTGCAGCCGTGCAGAACGAACCTCGGCGTCGATTCCCCTGGAATGCCCAGCACGACGCAGAGCGCGGCCGTAAGGGCTACGATTCCCGCAAGCTTGCCGCCTCGGATACAATAGCGGGTTGGCCAACGGTTAACCTGCACGGCTGAGACCTCCGTGCCATGCTCTCGTCCGCTCCAATACGGACCGCTGACCTCCGTCCTTTTCACGTTGGTCTCAACACTGCTTTATTGCCCTATCGTACGGTTTCCAGAACGTCCCTCGAATCACCAGTGAAAAAGTCACAAGGACGGCTCTATGCCACGCTACTTGACTATCGGTGCCGCGCAATCTGGTCCAATCGGACGAAACGAATCACGCCGTGATGCGGTCGAACGGTTGATTGAGATGTTACGTCAAGCGGCGAATCGAGGTTGCGATCTGGTCGCTTTTACAGAATGCGCGCTCACCCCGTTCTTTCCACACTGGCATATCCAAGACCCTCGGGAACTCGATGCCTACTTCGAAACCGAAATGCCTAACAACCATACGCGGCCGCTGTTCGATGAAGCAGTGCGATTGGGTGTCGGGTTTCACCTGGGTTTTGCCGAACTTGCACGGGAGAATGGAACGACCCGACATTTCAACAGTGCCATCCTGGTCTCACCAACTGGTCAAGTCGTGGGCAAATTCCGAAAAATCCATCTTCCCGGCTACCGCGAAATACATCACGACCACCCTTTCCAGAATCTTGAAAAGCGTTACTTCGATGTGGGCGATCTCGGTTTTCCGACATGGAGCATGCAGTCCACCGTCATGGGCATCTGCATCTGCAACGATCGCCGTTGGCCAGAGAGCTTTCGCGCTCTGGCACTAGGTGGTGCGGAGTTAGTGATAGTCGGTTACAACACACCGCTTCACAACCCGGACCATCCCGAGATGGATCCGTTGGTATCGTTTCATCATCAGCTTTGCCTCCAATCGGCTGCCTACCAGAACGGCATGTGGGTTGTCGGAATTGCAAAAGCCGGTGAGGAAGAAGGAGTCCGGCAGCTAGGGGGCACATCAATCATTGCTCCGTCAGGCGAAATCGTGGCATTGGCACAAACCACCGAAGACGAAGTCGTCGTCCATCAATGCAATCTCGATGCAGTGCACGCTTACAAGAATGACATTTTCAATTTTGCCGCCAATCGCCAACCGCAACATTATCAAGCGATCACCAGGCAAACCGCTGCTATTGCCCCTTTGTCGTCGGAAGACCAGGCTCCAGATGCGCCACCGTCTTGACGCTCTGGATGTTCGTTCATGACGTTCATCAGCTGACACTCGCACAGTCATCAACTGGAAAAACTACCGTTGGTAATTACTGGCCGTTCCTGCTCGCCGCGACGGGATAAACCAGGGAACTCAAGACACAAACGATGTCCACGCAAGACTTCCCATTTGCAGGATCGCAGAAATTACAACAAGCCTCTTGAGACGATCTACACGACGCAGCATTGCATCAAATAATCGTCTTCGCAGAACACACTGCGACGATCTACACGACAAGATGTGGCAAGCAACCAGGTAAAAATGAAACTCGCTAAGAAATGTCACCACTGAATGCAAGTAGCGTACAGGCATTATGTCGCGTTATTTTTTTTTATGGAAAGTCTTCGTTGAGTTAGTTGACAATTTGCTGAAGGTTCGCAAAATGTGACTCGTTAGTTAGAGATACGCGAACAGTTGCTACTCGACCCTTTTCACCCGCTTTTGCGGTTCTCGTTTTACTTGCGGTTCTATCCGTGAGCTCACGGAAGATTGTCCTTGCGTAAATTTGCGACAGTCTTGTTGTGCGCCGAGTGGGTTGTGTTACCAATCCTGTGTCTCTAGCAAATCCGTGAGAAACACGGGGGCGGCGACTGATTGGAACGACTGTCGACGGCTTAGCACGTGGTTCGGAGGCCCCCCCATTTTTTTGCTGCCCACAGGCGGCAAAAACGCATTAGAACGGCGGCAGGGAACGGGAAGTCCTGGCCGCCGTTTTTTTGACACCCGTGAACGACTTTCGTCGTACCGTCGACATTTGTCCGCATCCGGTTGCTGCAGCAGGGACGCACTCCTGACGACGGCATCGACCTGGCCTCCAGTCCGCGGGGAAATCTTCAAATGCTACCCCACTTCATGCCATCGGTAGCTCATAAGTCCACTGAACTTCCCGCTGCACCGGGTTCGCTTGCGGAACTCGAAGACCATTTAAGCACGCCGCCCGAATCCGTGGTCAACGAACTCGCACGCCTGGATGGGGACATGGTGATCCTGGGGGCAGGGGGCAAGATGGGGCCTGCCCTCGCACACATGGCCCAACGCGCGTTTACTGCAATCGGTACGAATCGCAAAGTCATTGCAGTTTCCCGTTTTTCACGATCTGGTGTACGCGAACAACTTGAAAACTGGGGAATCGCCACACACCGTTGCGACCTGCTCCAGCGACAAGAAACGGAAAAGCTTCCAGATGCGCAGCTCGTTGTTTCGATGTCTGGTTTCAAATTTGGCTCCGCGACACAACCAGATTACAGCTGGGCGACCAACTGCCTGGTACCAGCACATGTCTGTCAGCGTTATCGCGGAAGCCGCGTCGTTGCGTTCTCCAGTGGCAACGTCTACGGATTGACATCGATCGCGGGAGGGGGATCTGTCGAAAGCGACCCATTGAATCCAATCGGTGAGTATTCAATGGCTGCACTGGGCCGAGAACGGATCTACGAATTTTGCAGTCGCCAGTGGAACATTCCCACAGCGATCTTGCGACTGAACTACGCCACAGAATTACGATATGGCGTTCTGGTCGACTTGGCGCTCCAAGTCCTCGGCAACAAGAAGATCGATCTCACCATGGGGCACGTGAATGTCATCTGGTTGCGAGACGCCAATGCAATGACATTACGTGCATTCGCACACGCCCGCAGTCCCGCACGAATCATCAATCTAGCGGGGGACGAGATCATTCGAGTTCGAGACGCTGCCGACATTTTCGCGCGTCACTTTTCTACGTCTGCAGTGGTCAGCGGAAGCGAATCGGACAAGGCATTTCTCAATAACGCGACCAACGCCTATGCGTTACTGGGATCACCAGAACATTCCACGCAACAGATGATCGATTGGACCGCGTCCTGGATAGCGAGGGGAGGAGAAAATGCAGACAAACCGACCCATTTTCAAGTGCTGAACGGACAATACTAGAAACCGCGTTGCCAGCATTTACTCCCCTGAGCAGGTATCTCGAGAGGCCGTCAACTGCAAGCTCCTGACGTAGCAGTCCCTGCGACATCGGTCAGGTTCTAACCCGACACCCCCATCCCAGCGGCGACAAACAAATGCCCCGCTCTGTCCTGCAAATCACAACGGCGCTTTTCTGTTGGTGCGGCTGGAATAGCGGCTACTGCCAGGACACACCACAACGGTTGCAACCGCTGTTACGTGCGGTGACTTACCTGCAAGATGAAGTTCAACAGTGGCCCGAACAGCACCACTGTTACTCGTGTCACAATAATGGGGACGCGGCACGGGCCCTGTTTGCCGCGCACTCCGCTGGCATCACAGTCCCGTCAAAAGCGATAAACCGTACAAGCAACTGGCTCACAAAACCCGAAAGCTGGAAAAACAACGGCGGTGATCAACGATTTAGTGACCAAAGGCTCGCGCAATTCCAGTTTTCTCTGGCTCTGGCAGCGGCGCATCGTGCCGAATTGCTTTCAGATCCCCAGCCCTTGCGGCAGGCTGCAAAGGCAACAGCCCGGCAACAACAAGCGGATGGATCCTGGGCACTCGACACCGGAGGGATCGTCGCGTCGCCGATCACGTATGGACGCCATTTGGGAACCGCTTTGGGAAAAAACTTACTCCAACAAGTCGATCCAAAAACCTTTTCGCTTCACATCACCCGAGCAGAAAAATGGCTACGTCATTCCAGGCCTCACGCCATCCCGGATCTTTCTGGCTTAATGATTGGACTTGGCGAATCCCAGGATGCCGCCGCGATCAAACAACTTGACCGGTGTCGGCAACTGCTGCGTTCTGCGCAGGACCCTGCTGGTGGCTGGGGCCCATTTGCTACTCACCGCGCAGAGCCTTACGATACGGCGATTGTGCTGATTGCTCTGGCGCAACAGAAACCCAACAAGTCCTATCAGCCACTCCTCCAAGCAGGTCGATCCTGGCTGATCAAACAACAACTTCAAGACGGTAGCTGGGCTGAGACAACGCGACCAGCAAACTCGGAAAGTTACGCCCACCGGATTTCGACGACGGCATGGGCGACACTCGCCTTAATCGCCACACAAGACCTACTGGACAGCAAATAACTGGTTCTTTCTGGGAGATCAAATAATGCAAATCGGCGCCGCGCGTATTTTGTGTGCTTTGCTTTCTGGTTGCGCAGTCGTTGCAATGCTGAGTGAACCTGTGGCAGCACAACGTAATATGACCAAAGCAGATGTGGACAAATTAGTCGTAGAATTATCGAATTGGGGCCGGTGGGGAAAAGACGACCAGTTAGGCACGCTCAATCTGATCACCGCCGACAAACGAAAAGCATCTGCGAAACTGGTCCAACTGGGACTTTCTGTATCCCTCGCCAGACAGGCGGAAGAAGTTGAGGCGGCGGACAATCCCAGTCCTTTTGAACAAAAAATGCTACCAATTGTGAACAACACGTGGGCGGTCGACCAGTATCGGGTGGACTATCACGGTTACGCCCACACGCACATGGATTCTCTCTGTCACCTGTTTTTTCGTGGCAAGATGTACAATGGATTCTCTCGTGACGAAGTCACTGCAACCGGCGCGAATCGACTGAGCATTGACAACATCAAGGGCGGTATCTTTACTCGGGGAATTCTCATCGATATTCCCCATCTGCGGGGCGTCAAATACCTCGAGCCTGGCTCCCCCATTTATCCCGAAGAGCTGGACGCCTGGGAAAATCGAGCAGGACTGAAGGTCGGCCCTGGTGACGTCGTCTTTATTCGCACGGGGCGCTGGGCAAGACGTGCCGAGAAAGGCCCTTGGGATATCGAACAAGGCCTGGCGGGCCTTCATGGATCGTGTGCCAGGTGGTTACGAAAACGCGACATTGCAATGCTGGGAAGCGACTCCGCCAGTGATGTCATCCCGTCCCAGATCCCCGAAGTATCCCATCCAATCCACCTGCTGACCTTGCATGCCATGGGAGTGCACATTTTCGATAACTGCGACCTTGAAGCCATCGCCAAGACCAGCGCAAAACTTAAACGTTGGGACTTCCTTCTGACAGCAGCTCCCATCCCTGTCACCGGTGGCACAGGTTCACCGCTGAACCCGATCGCAACGTTTTGAAGCTCCCGGATTGCCGTGTATTCCCAGCACACGCATCCCGCACAACACGTGACGAGTCCCTGAAACACGCATACGTGTCGTGAGGATGACAAGTCAGGTGGTTACCCTGTTCTGCAAGTTGTCTGTGTCCGCTCTCCATCGCGACTTTTTGTCACCGAATCGCGTTGCCGGGCAGGCTAGTTTGTTCTCTGGCCGAGTCCTATACTCCTGAAATGTCTTCTAACTGGCGTCACCTGTATCCCTTTGCTTCGCACACAATCCGCTGCCAAAGCTGGCGGTATCACTACGTCGACGAAGGAGATGGCCCTCCTCTGCTGATGGTCCATGGAAACCCGACATGGTCGTTTTACTGGCGGAACCTGATTGCCGCGTGGCGCGATCAAAATCGGACCATCGCAGTCGATCATCTCGGCTGTGGCCTGAGCGATAAACCCCAGTCCTACCCCTACTCGCTAGAGACGCATACGGACAACCTGGTGCAGTTGATTGATGAGCTGGACCTCAGGGACATTACGCTCCTGGCACACGATTGGGGCGGGGCCATTGGCCTGGGAGCAGCCGTAGCTCGGCCCGAGCGATTTCGTCGATTCGTCCTGTTCAATACAGCCGCCTTTACTCCCCCGTACATTCCCTGGCGAATTCGAGCTTGTCGGTTACCGGTCATCGGCACATGGGCGATCCGTCGCCTGAATCTATTTGCCCGTGCGGCGATCTCCATGGCGGTCGTCAAACCGCTCGCCCCCGATGTCAAGGCTGGCCTTCTGGCTCCCTATGATTCCTGGGATTCCCGCATCGCGATCCAACAATTCGTCGCTGACATTCCAGGGTCCCGTCATCACCCAACATGGCGTACTCTGGAAACACTGGAACAAAGTCTGACAACGTTAAGTGATCACCCCATGCAGATTATCTGGGGAAAACACGATTGGTGCTTTCGGATGGAATGCCTGGAACGCCTGCGAGACCATTTTCCGTCCGCGCAGGTTGATGTCCTGGATGACGCGGGGCACTATGTAGTCGAAGACGCCCATTCATCCATCATCTCGACGGTCGGCGATTTCCTTCGGCAAACCACTCCCTGACCACCTCACAAAATCCCCCTTCCGCTGACCTCACTGTCACATCCTGTTTGCCCTGCCGCCTTTCATCGGCTGGTCCTGCAGCACCATGAACGCTGAAACCTCATCCGCCCCGCCATCCCCGCAGCCCGCTCTTTCGGTTGGGCAAAGCAGTACTCTGGCCTGCCTGTTGGAAATCAGCGCACCCAAGCCGGGCAACGTCCATCGGGGCGCCGATTTTGAAGACGCGGGGTTCGTCGATTTCGCAGCCAGCGCGGTTGCCATCGGACCAGTTATGGATCTCGCGCACGATGTCGGTGTCGGCCCAACGGTCTTGGCGGCTATCAAGGCCACGCGTACGGTCACAAGCACCAATACAAACCTCGGCACCGTATTGCTATTGGCACCATTAGCTGCCATCGGTTCAGCAAGCCCCACACCCCAAAGTGTGGCGGCGGTACTTGGCAATTTGAACGCAGAAGATGCACGTGACGTCTATCAGGCCATCCAGTTGGCGCAAGCTGGTGGGCTGGGGAAAGTTGCCCGGTTGGATATACGCGACGCCCCCCCAGAAGACCTCTTGCAAGCGATGGCAGCAGCAGCGGACCGTGACCTCATTGCACGGCAGTACATAAACGGGTTACAGGAGGTCTTTGAACTGGTCGTGCCGGCACTCCTCGAGGGAATTCAGTCCGGCTGGACGTTGAATACCTCAATCATCCACACACAACTACTTATCATGAGCCGTCATAGTGACAGTCTGGTGTTGCGAAAATGCGGACCAGCCATCGCGAACCAGCTGGCCGCGCGCGCTGGCGCAATACTGGAACGCGCGGCCCCGGATTCCTCCGCTTATGTTCAGGATCTTGCTGAACTGGACTTCTGGATGCGGAGCGATGGCCACCGGCGCAATCCTGGTACAACTGCCGACTTGATTGCAACAGGATTGTTTGTATTGATTCGTGACGGCCGTTTGCGAGCCCCTTTTTCATAATGTCATCGCTCCGCTGATTCCCCAGCCCCACCAGGTAATTACAGCAAACTTTCCGATGAGCCACTCCGCCACATCAAGGTTTCGGGAAACCACTCCACCGGTACGACACCTGCCGATGGCCAGTACAGGCAGCTTGCAGCTGGGAATCATTTGTCTACTTACGGCCACCCTGTCCGCGACCCTCCAGGCACAATCTGAATACGAAGAACTATTCTTCAAATACGGCGTCTTTTCCAACACGATGCTGCTGCGCAGTCAGCCGACGATTGCTGAATTCCGCGAAGAAATTGCTCGCGCTGACATCGTCCTGCGTGGCCGTATCGAGAAAGTGCTCCGCCGAGTCGACGGGCCGTATGGTGATCAAGATGTCCTGATTACGGTCGACCGCGTCTACCAAGGGAAACTCAAATACGATCCACCCTGCGTACGAATTGAAGCCTACAATGGGGGCATCGGAGACCGCTACGTACCGGGATTAGGGCAGTTACCCGGCGAGGGAAGCAACGTGCTGTTGCCAATCTCAATCATCCATCCCCACGTCGGTAGTCGCCCACCCCATGACCAGGACTTCCATTACGTCGCTCCCTTCTTCTATACCATCGATGGGGAACAGCGTCTGGAAACGCTCTGGAGGCTGCCGCCCGAATGGAAAGAACGGAACACCCTCTCCCACGTGGAAAAGCTGATTGAACAAGTCCACGAACAAGTACAGCCACGACCGCGATTCAAAACCGCCGAAGTCCTGATGGAAGACAATTTCAATGATGGCTCGGTGGCTGGCTGGACGTTCCTGCAAGGTTCACAGACGCAACGACTCACAGCCCCACTGGCAGGTGATTCTCTGACCCGTTCAATGGTCTACCGCTATGGCGCCGAAAGCTGGGCAGCACCCCAGTTCCTGCTGGAAGGTTTCCGACGCGGGCTCCCACAATCCGTACCGATTCCCAAAGACAGTCGGACGGGACTCTTTCGACGCCCCTGCCGCGACGGCACCCTGATCGAATTTGGCGTGATCGACGGACGATTGCGTTTGCGCGGTGCTTCTCTGTACCGGCAACACTTGACGGCTGTCGCCGGAGACCCTTCCTGGACAAATTACCAGCTCGATGTCGACATGTGGACATTCACTGACCCGACACGTCCACGTCCTAACTATTTGAAATTTGGGCCGTATGGACGAGTTCAAGTCCCACATTTCCCGGAAACCCGTGGTGAACACTCATTCATCGCAGCCGAAGTGGGTACATACGGAAACTACGACGTCGCGGAGGGACTCAGTGTTGCTGGGCAGGCCCTTCAGCTACGGTGTAAATATCCCGAGCCGCCCTTTATCTCACGAGAACGTAGTCGGCTGCTACATCTGACAAAAATCTTGCAGTGGCAACCCTGGCCGGTTAAAGACAACGATCCACTGCATGTCACGATCCGTTTTTTTCAGCGTTATGTCGAAGCCGAGGTCAACGGTCACAAACTACTGCAAAGCTGGATTCCAGCGGATCATCCCGGCGCGCACCACGGCCGCGTCGGACTGTGGACTTTTGAAACCTGGGCCGAGTTTGACAACTTCAAAGTAACGCGTCTGGTAGCAGCGCCCTGAGACAGCTCAACTACCAAGTGTGGCACAGGCAGCAGCGTTACTCACGCCGGTCCAACTGCTCGCTCTTGCGGATCGCCTGGACAAATCGCAGTCCGAGCAGCGAACTGGTTCCGCACGCCAACAGCCCGAGTAAGGAAATCTTGTGTAACCCCCAAAAACTAGCTGTCGGAAAGAGTACCGGAGTCACTTCGTGACTCAGCATCAATGCCCCACCCAGGAACAGGGAGCTGGCGAGCATTCCCAACACTAAACGGTTCACTGAGGGACCCAGTCCACGATGGTCCAGGTGGACATCAAACTTCCCTGATTGAACTTGTTCAAGGATGTCTAAAATGCGGCCGGGAAGCACTTCCGCCAGATGCTCTACCTCCATGTAGAGACGGCGCATCTTCTGCATTTGACGCGCGGGCGACATCCGCCGCAGAAGCATCTTGCGGTGAAATGGCTTCATCATTTCCATGATGCTGAATTCAGGATGAAGCAGATCAGTTGAGCCCTCCAACGTAACGAGAGTCTTGATCAATAGGGCCATTTGCGCTGGCAACGTCACCTGATGGCGATGCACGATTTCCATCATCTCCCCCAGAGCACCACCCAAATCAAACTGATCCAAAGATTGCGCCGCGTAGTGATCGACAAAATCAGACATATCACTCGCGAGCGCCGTCTCATCCAAATGTGCAGGCATGGCGCCGACGCGCCGGATGATTGAAGTCAACATCATCACATCGCGTTCCACAAGCGCCATGAGCATCGATTCGATTTCCTCGCGCAGCCGCTCATCAAGGCGACCAACCATACCGAAATCAAGCAAGCCTAGAACATTATCGGGAAGCAGCAGCAGATTTCCGGGGTGGGGATCTGCGTGGTACAATCCGTGCGTAAATATCATCTCCAGATAGAGTTCGGCACCACTGCGGGCGATCTGCCTGACGTCAAACCGAGTACCGTCGAGGGCCTCTTCGGAATCCAGCTTGACCCCCTCAAGCCGCTCCATCGTGAGAATCCGCGACGTACAAAAATCGGTGAAAGGCTGAGGAATTCGAATCCTGTCATCCTCCCGGAACAGCTCACCAAACTGCTGTAAATTGCGTTCCTCGCGTCCAAAATCAAGTTCCCGCAGAAGACCACGCGACAATTCAGCCACCGTGGCCGAGGGTCGATAAGGTTTGAATTCGTCGATTTGTTCCGCAAGCGACGCCAGGCCGCTTAAAACTTCAAGATCGTCACGGATGATCGATTCAATCGAGGCATGACGCACCTTGATAACGACATCGGTTCCGTCGTCCAGCCGTGCTCGATGCACCTGGCCGATCGACGCCGATGCCAATGGCACATCATCAAACTCAGAGAACAACTCTTCGATGGGCTGCCCCAGTTCAGTAGTCAACGTCTCGCGGACGACATCTGGCGGATCGGCAGGCACATTGGTTTGAAGTTGTTTAAGCTCATCCGCCAAAGTCCGCCCAACAAGGTCAGGCCGCGTACTCAGCAACTGCCCCATTTTGATGAAGGTCGGACCCAGGTCAGTAAGGGCTAATCGAATGCGTGTTTCACGTGAATGACGTGACAATGCCTCGCCATCCCGGTCTTTGATCTGATCTTTGACAAAATCGACATTCAAGCTGCTCAACCAGTCCGCTAGACCATAGCGACTTAGTACCGCAACCATCTTGTGCCACCGCTTCATATTACGGTACAGGTTCGGAATGGCGCGAATTTTCATCAAGCCTGTCCCCCGTTACTCGTTTCCACAAAACACTGTTCAGGAATCTCCGCCATCTGCCCGCCCGCCGTCTGAACCCGTGTTCTCTACGCCGGTGCTATCCATTGTACGTCAAACACGGGATCACGACGTACGTCTGTGGTACCACCCTGCTCCTGCCGACCCAGGTTTGCACCTCGCCACACATCAGGGTTCCTCACGGTGCCAGCCCCCTCCAGCAAGGGGATCAGTGGCCTCGAGTCGACCTGCGCCCAATTCCTGCACGCAGACCATTACGTCGTCGCCACAACCAGCAATCAAGAATACCTGCGTGAAACATTGTGTTTTTCCTCAAGATTTCAGGGGGACGAAGACGACAAGGTCGCTGGAAGTCCGAACGTGCAACAAGAGCGGTGCCCATGACTCGCATCACGACCACACTCCTCATCGTCAGCCTGCTTGTAACGAGTGGGTGTGCGATTTGTGCCAGTCCAGGTGATTATGAGTACGCCGCATACGGAGGTCGGTGGCAGAGAACCGACCGCAACAACGGGAGGGTCGGCTCCGTGCTCGATCCCGCCGGCGAACAGCCCGACTCCAGCCCGCGCATGGAACCAACTCCGGTATTGCCGGATGCGGCCACTCCGTAGGTGCCCGTCTCAGTACCCATTAGCTCGCCTTCGCTAGCGCGTTGATGGGTTTGCTCGCGTACTGCGGCACCTGCGTTGCATGCCACGATTCAAATGCGAAATGTCATCAACGCATTTGAATTGGATGTCACTACCGGTAAGAATCTCAGGTGTGTTGATCTTCCTTGTTAACGCACTACCCTGAGCAGACTAACCTGTATGCACACTGGCCTCTGCCTGTTGAGCGTATGCTCGCTGATGGCAGTACCCCTCCACCGAAATTCGCCGATTGTGCTGTCGCCGAATGAGCAGCTCGTCTGCGCGGTCAACCAGGACGCTGACACAGTCAGCCTGTGGCAATGGCAAACCGAACAGCCGGTCAGGCAAATCCAGGTCGACAAGGAACCTCGCAACATCGCTTTCTCCGGCGACGGCAAGTGGGCCTACGTGACCGCCCAGCGGGCTCAAACCCTGTGCATCATCAACCTGCAATTGTTCCGCTGTGTTCAGCGCATTCCGGTCGGTGGCCAACCCGTGGGAATCGTCCTCTCTGCCACCGGTACGGAGGCCTATGTAACGCAATTTTCCGGAGATTACTTCGACGACAAGTACGCTCCAGGCGCACTCGCAATTATCGACCTCCAACACGCGCGTGTCCGCAATCGTATTCCGCTGGCCGCACGTCCATTCGCACTGGCCCGTTCTGTGGACGGTCAAAGTCTCTGGGTCAGCCACTATCTAGGCATCCAAGGGCGCGGGCTGATCACCGAAATTGATCTGCAACGGGAATCGATCCGCAGGACGATCCCGCTCGTCGAAGATCCAGATGTCAGCGGCGGACGCGGTGGCATTTTCACCGCCGTGGCCAGCCTGGATATACACCCTCGATTCCCGCGTGCTTTGGTTGCAGGTATGCACGCCAATCACAAACGTGGCCCCACACAAAGTGGCCGGCCGCTAAGCCATAAAACAACAGTCCAGGCTGCCGTCGCAATCCTGGACCTCGACAATGGCAGCGAGCTGCCAGACGCTCGCATTGTGTCTAGTTTCTCAGGGCAAGCAGTCGCAGTACCCACTGCGGTGGCGTTTCTACCTGATGGGAAACACTTCATCGACATCTACTTTGCATCACATGACCTGAAAGTGATTCGTTACAACGAACGCGGTCTGGTTGCAGAACGAGCGCTGCTGGAACTTCCTCACGGTCCAGACGGCATTGCGATTACAGCGGATGGGCAACATGGTTTCATCAACGCTCGCTGGGATCGCCAAATCGCGCATCTTGACCTATCCGATATCAGACGCCCACGCATTCATTCAAAGGTCTTGAAACATAACGAAACCTGGTCTTCGCAACGCATTATGGGAGCCCGTATTTTCCACAACAGCCGTGACCCTCGTATGACCCCCAATCGCTGGCTGTCGTGTGGTGTTTGCCATCTTGACGGTGGGCTGCAGTCAGATCACCTGATCTGGGAGTTCAGCAAACTGCAAAAACCAGCTTCGCCGAGACTCGTGAACACCAAGAGTCTCGCCGTGACTGCCGCTAGTGGGCCACCATTCTTGATCCAAGGCACGTATCATTCAGTCCAGCAAGAAGACCATTTCGTCCGCAGTTTCCTGGGCGGCAGTGGCTTTGCCCGGCCCGACAAGACAGGACGTCCCCCAAACACCGCCGGTACCTCGAAAGAAATGGATGCCGTCGCCGAGTTTGTATTAGAACTGACCCCTCGCCCCAACCCGCACCTGGCCAATGGAAAACCCAGGAAAGCAATTCGGGCAGCTGCCGCGCGAGGAAGGCAACTGTTCTATTCAGGTAAAGTCGGTTGTGCACGTTGTCACGCGGGCCCTTCGATGACGATTTCCGGCCAGCGCCCCACACGGATCGTCGATATCGGTACCGGCATTCGTGCGGATGTTCCCAGCCTGCTCAACGTCTGGGAAACAGCCCCTTACCTGCACGACGGCCGGGCAGCAACGTTGCGAGACGTGATAACGCTCCACAACCCACGCGACCAACACGGGAGCACCAGCCATTTAAACTCCAGTGAATTGACCGATTTGATCCATTTCCTGCACGCGCCACATTGAGCAAACCGGCCGTTCCAGCGTATCAGCCGCCCTCCATGTCCTGCCAGGGACTACTTGCAGGCGTCATGAGCTCTTGCTGCGGCAGCTGCCGGGAGTCATCCTCCAGCACACGTTCTGGTGCCAACATCCGAACCGCACTCGCCTCGGGCACCGCCAGCCACAAATTCACTCCGAATATGACCAGCGCCAGCCCACCCATTACCAGCAAAGTGAGGGCGGCCTCCGAGGTGATCCCGTGATCAGCGACCTCTGTCAGACTCCAGCCCCAATTGAGCAATTGCCAGCCAACCTGGTAAGTAGAGATGTCGATTACCCAGGTTTGAAACACCCATGATCCCAGAGAACCGACAAATGCAATGCCGAGTTGCAGAAATACTGCCGCCAGCTGCGTTACACGCACGAATCGGCGCAAGGTCATGACCAGCAAGCGACCGACTCCCAGGTAGAACATCAAATAGGCGAGCAGCAGCAACACAAACCAGGACCCTGCTGATGAGCCTGCCGGCAACACCGCAGTGAATCGCAATATCTGATCGACAAGGAGCATCACCACAGCCAGTGCCAGAAAATTGGCGATACAAAAAATATAGCCTGTACCAGAACCTGGGTTGAACCAGGTAAACACCACCCGGCCCAACAGACTTTGCGGTAGTCGTCGCCGTGCTCGCGGTGACAACTGCGCCTCCTCACCAACCAGGAACGCACCCATCACTCCCCAATACACACCTGCGCCAATAAACGCCGGCATCAGCCAATACTGGTACGGTGCCATCAGGGCCGCCGTCACCATAGAACCCGTCCAGACGAGTTGCTGCACTAACATGACGACACGAATTCGCGTGGAACGATTTTCACTCGCAAATGTAATCTGTGAGGCTGTCGCCAATACCAGCATCACCAGGACCGACAGGTAGAAAGCTCCAGCACACACATTGACCAGCAAGAATCCCGGCTCTTGATAAGGTAGCGCTTCGTCGGTGATCACAAAAATCGCACCACCCACCAGCCAGAGACCGCAAAAAAACAAGGCCAGCACTAGCCCAATCGAAAGAAACCCCTGCCATATCCGCGAACGCGTGAGTGTCGCACACAACAGACCAATGGAGGCAGCCAATAATGACGCCAAACAACCATAAACAAGAACTGCCGTAATCGTGACGATGTCCACACCGCGCAACAGATAGGTGAAAGCGACACAGGGTGACAAGGCGGAAAAGTAAATCAACAATTGAATTGCCGCGCTACCTAATTTTCCGGTCACGATCTGACGCGCACTAAGCGCGGTAATGGAAAGCAGCTCAAAAGTCCCGTCTTCCACCTCAGATGCCAGACTGCGGAACGCGGTAAATGGCACGATAACTAGAACCGGGACCGCCAGAATTGTTACGTACCCCGAGAGCATCATGGCGCCACCCGGGATGTAATGTACGCCCGGACTGAGAATTGCGATTCCCAGCAACGACCAACCCCAACCGAACCCAAGCACCAGACCGAAACAGATCAGGAACTGGCGACTTTTCAGAGCCTGGCGAGATTCTTTGACAAGAATCGGATTCAACCAGTCGCCACCTCGCTCCAGTATCGCGTCAAACGCCGCAGACCAGCCGGGCGGCCGCCTGGCAGGCCTCGGGATCTCGATCGGTGAGGCAGAATCGGTCACTGTCACTGAACAGCTCCTGTCGTCACGCGCATGAAGACATCTTCCAGCGATTTCTTCTGGCTGCTGAATTCACTGATCTCAAACCCAGCCTGGACAAGGTCGCGCAACAACGCAGCTTCCTGCTGCCGATCACCTTGATGTCCAAAGGTCACCACGTCTCCATCCGCCACCACGTCGCTGAGTAATTCTCGTGCTGCCAACCAACCAACCAGTTTTTCCACGTGCTGCAGAGCACGCACCTGAATCGTTCGTCGTGTGTTCTGCCCGTGGAGAACCTCATCGACGGATCCCATCGCCAGGATCCGGCCTTGTTCGATAATAGCCACCTGGTCACACATTTCAGCCAATTCACTGAGAATATGGGAACTGACCAGCAAGGCCTTGCCTGCTGCCGCCAGTTCACGAATCATGCGTCGCAATTCAATCCGCGCGCGTGGGTCAAGGCCCGCAGCCGGCTCATCAAGAATGAGCGCAGCCGGATCGTGAATCATCGCACGTCCCAGACACAAACGCTGCTTCATACCTTTTGAGAGAGCGCGAACCGGCTTCTCCAGCAACGCATCCAGTCCGGTAAAACTGAGTGTGTGTCGCACAGCCTGCTGGCGTGCGGCCCCTGACAAACCATAAGAACGCGCGAAAAAGTCCAAATATTCCCAGCAGTTCACATTCGGGTAGGTGCCAAAAAAATCTGGCATGAACCCCAGACGCAAACGGACTCGATCTGGATCGTTGACTACCGAAAACCCATCGACAAACGCGTCCCCGTGACTCGGCAGGTCAAGGGTCGACAAGATCCGCATGGTTGTGGTCTTACCTGCTCCATTGGGGCCAATAAAACCAAGCACCTCGCCTGGCGCCACAGTAAAGGAGACATCGTTGACCGCGCGTGTTTCGCCAAAAAAGCGAAACAACCTCCGAAGCTCAATCATCGCCTGCGGTGGGGACATCCAGAAGTCTCGCTACATCAATAAAGCAGTCATCACGAACAGCAGGCAAACGCTCGCTGCGAGGCTCGCTTGATACAACCTGGCTGCATCAGAGAGTTCATATGTCGGCCTCGTCACGAACAACACCTACCATTCTCCAACCAACACATGAAAACTTCCTTCGGAAGACGCCGCGGAGAGCCCTCTCGAGTCCAAAACGTCCTGCTCAGTAATCGCCACAAATGACATGGCAGGCAGGATCCAACCTGGCTGATTTAATGACTCCAGCACACTATTCTGGAATCCACACGCCTCGTCACGGTGCGAGGAATAATAAGACCTCGTCGCCCTGTCATAAGCTGCCGCATCAAATCCCTCTGGTTCCTGCGGCTGGTGACTACGATACGCCCGCTGCAGCAATGGCATACCTGATGCCGCGAGCGGAACCAGAATGCCTTCGGCATCCGCTTCAATCGCATCACCAAATCGCAACGCCGCTGGGTCACTGGTATCAGATCCGGTTGCGATATTCGCGAACCAGCGGTCCTGGCTATCGCGTACCAGCAGACCGAGAATCCGCGTTCCCAGCCGATTTCTGACGCGGCAAACCTCTGGAGCGGGGTCGATTTGCAAACGCAGCGGAACGCGGCGGGCATTGGTGACCAGAAACTGTCCAGCCACGCGTGAACGCAGATACCCACCCGACAATATCTGTCGATCAGCCCACTGCACATTCCGCGGTCGACGATCGCGACTTCGGCTGCCGTTCGACACTGGCTCGATCTGGTAGACAGTCGCACTATCAGGGAATCTCAAACCACGACTGGGCGCGATCGCCGCATAGTAGGTCTGCCGCGACCAACTCACCGCAACGCCGGCCGCCTGATCCAAATGCGTCAAACTCCGGATTCGCCCGCGAACTCCCAAGCCATCGGCCAAGACCGCGTAACCCATCAGGAATAACGTGACCACGGTCGCCCCGAGTGGCACCGTCAAGAGTAGCAAGAATAGCCTTCGGAACCGCCTGAGCAACCAGTAATTGAAAGGCCCGATGACAACCACAAACAGCGAAATCGCCACCAGGAATGTGGTCACGGGAGGCAAGCCCACTCCTGGAATCAACCAGTTCCAGTATTCCACGTTGCCGAAAGAACAAGATATGCCATGACGTCCTGTCCAGGTTAGGCGTTGCGTTCCCGCTGGGCTTCCCAACAGTTCATTCTTCCCCGGAACCTTACGCGGATGCAGCGTGTGGAAGAGCCAACGCCATGACTCAACTGTTCCTGGGAACACCTGATTTCCGCCCAGCGCGACGACGCGACCTAAACCGATCGGCCGGTAGAGGAACTTCGCTGCCAGACGTCGACTTTCCAGAGAGCGTCGGTCTGCGTACGGATCAGGGGGCCGCTCAGTCGTAGCCACCGTGGTACGGGATGACTCTACCTCAACAGTCACGGCGTAAGGACTCATGCGCTGCGATCCATTGGTGTGAAAAGATAGATCCTTCCGGGCAAAGTCCTTTTCCAAAGGAATTCGCCAGCCCCGATACCCAGTGGCCTTGGCCACACCGTTGGGCAAGGCGGATAATCGCAACTGTCGCTCCAATGCCTCTAGGTGCAAAAACGGCTGGCGACCATTACCCGTACCATAGACACACAACACAGGCCCGGTCGCAATCCAGAAGCGCAACGCCTCCCAGCGAGTCGGGTACTGCTCGATCAGCTGCTCTAGATCCGACAGCGAAATAAACACCAGATCCAGCGCCGCATAACCAATCCAACGATCAGGCAAATCACCAGGGTGCAACAGTTCCAACTCCGACATCTGTTCCACCGTTTTCAACAAACTGGCGTCATCGGTCGCGCCCAGATAGTCGTTTTTCAAAACATCCGGCTTCCACGCGTGCCAGGCCAAGACCCGAAAGTCGGGGAACTCACGCCGGCCAGCGCGATCTCCCGGCCAGCGCGCAACCCACTGATTCCGCAGGTCGCCAGCGGGTGCGTCCGAGTCGATCAACAGTACACGAGGGCGATCTTCAGGCCTCTGCTGCGGCAAGCCCCACGATCTCCGATAACGCAAGGTGCGATGCTCACGCCCCTCCTCAAAGACATAAATCTTCAATGAATACGCTCCGAAGGGGTTGGCCACTTCGGGAACATAAATCGTCTCGGTGATGCCAGTACTGCCCGCCGGCACCACGATCGTCTGACGGACATTTTGCCGCCGCGCGTTCCCCAGCGTCCCCTCGAACTCGAGCCTGATTTCCAGACGGCGATCGGCCCCAAACGGCTTGCCACGCGGCGCGACGGCAACGCGAATCGGACGATAACCATTCGCAGCAACCCAGCGAAACTCGAGATTCAACATAAAGTCTGAAGGGGTCGTTTTTGCGTTCTCTGGCAACGTCACTCGCATCGACGGCGCCGCCTGCACCGCCGCGGCTAACAGACACACCCAGCCGCCTGTCAGGACCATCCCGCAGTGCGTCAGAACGGTATTTATCAATCGCTGCAACATGGCACTTACCAAGGCGGTCATTGCGCGGACAACGGGTGAGGACGGCACTTGCAAATCGCTACGACGAAGGCTCGTCAGGAGGGAGAATTTGTGGCGGCGGCAATTCAGTCGTAAAGGGTGAGGCGGGCTGCCGGACACGTCCGACCCGGCGGCGATGCTCCGTAATCGGCCAGATCAAAGCAAACATCAGAGCGTGAACCAGGGCGATCACAACAAGGCTACTGAACGCCACAGACACACCAATAGCCCATGGCCGTCCTTCAACCGCCAAGGTTACCACTAGAAAAAACACTGCCAGCACCGTGGTGGCGGAGAACAGCCAGCCGAGGGAAAAACGCGGAATGAGCATGACCCAATTTTCGCATCCCGATCCAGGATTGCAAGACGCAGACTGGCGGCGGCGATCTTCATGCGTCACGGCTTCGTCGCCAGCGCAACCCACTCCCGTCACCCCGGCTGCCCGAACTGCAGTGCCGCGAGGCACGCGGAACAATCGTCGATCACGACAATCGCCGATCACATGGTACAGTAACGTCAGATTGCTCCTGTAAATCGACAGTCACATACCGGCGCGACATACCCTCCAGGAGAACCAGTAGCTTGGATCCCTACACAGAGCAGCAACTCGTGCGCAATCGAGATTGCCGTAACACCTGGCAGCGGTACGCAGAACATCGTCACCAGGTCATGAAACTCCTCTGTGACAATGTGGGAAACGACTGCCGGTCGATCTGCATATGGGGCGCTGGAAACGCGAACGACCTCGACTTGAACCGGCTGCTTGAAGTTTTTGCCGAGGTTCACCTTGTCGATCTGGACCAGGAAGCGCTGCTGTTTGCCGTTGAGCAACAATCCTTGCAGGAAACACCCACCGTGGTTCTGCATGGCGGGGTCGATCTGTTGGGTATCACCAAATTCGCCTCCCCGCTTCCCGCAACACAACCCAATACCGCCGATGTCGATCGCCTGCTGAAGCATTTTCAAGTATTGGCGCCTCCGCCGTGCCAACCTTGCGACGTGGTCGCATCGGTATGCCTACTCAGCCAGTTGATCGAAGCAATCGCCAGCCTCGTCGGAGCAGGCCACCCGCGTCTCCCAGAGTTGGTCACCGCGGTTCGTTGCCACCATTTGCAACGTTTATTTCAAGCCACGCGACCGGGTGGCCGCGCGATACTCATTACAGAAATCCTCTCTTCCGACACCTTTCCCACCCTGCCTGCAATACCCCAAACCAGTCTGAGAAATGCACTGGCACAGCAAATCAACATGCGTAATTTCTACACGGGGTTGAATCCAGCCATCCTGGAATCACTTGCCGAGCGGGAACCGAGCATCGGCCGGCTATGTAACGGCATAGCCGCACACCCACCATGGCGGTGGGATTTTGGACCTCGCACCTACGCCGTCGCCGCCTATGAGGCCAGAACGCGCAGTCAAAAGTAACGCATCCTCCATCCGGCGCAGTTGAAACCGCCTGCGATTACCGACATGATGGATGCCTGATTCTATCAAGGAGAGTCGCCATGCTGCTGCGAACCCACCATACGTTTTTTTGTGTCCTGTTCTGCGTGCTCGCCCCTGCTGTGGCAAAAGCCACGCCGGGATTTCGCCAACAGATTTTCAACGGGAAGAACCTGGACGGCTGGCACGCCATCGGTTGTGAAGCTGACGTGGAAGAAAACAAACTAGTCCTGCGCAGCGGAGATGGCACGGTGCGCACTGACCACCGCTACAGCAATTTTGTGCTGGAGTTGAAATGGCGCCCGCTACGTGAAACGTCATGGGACTCAGGGATCTACATTCGCTGCGAACTGCCTGCCGATGGTCAGCCTTGGCCTGAACGTTACCAGATCAATCTCTTGAAGGGACACGAAGGTAACATCGTGGGCGTGCCCGCCGCCCAAAGTAAAGGACTCGTGAAACCAGGCATGTGGAACCAGTTTCGGCTGACACTCATCGGCAAACAGGCAACACTGGAAATCAACGGTCAACAGGCCTGGCAGATCGGCGGTATCGAAACTGCCGCTGGCTACATCGCATTACAATCCGAAGTGGATGGTGGCGGCCAGTTCGAATTCAAGGACATTTTTGTAACTGAACTGGACCATCAAACGATGTTCAATGGCCAGGATCTCAGCGGCTGGCAAGGGGCTGGTCAAGACGCAAAACAATGCTGGAAGGTCGACGATGGATTGCTCGTCTGTACCGGGGATAAAGGTCCCTGGCTGCGCAGCGACAAGCAGTTCAAGGACTTTAACCTGCGGTTTTCCTACCGCCTGCGTGACGGAGGCAATTCAGGGGTTTACGTACGCGTTCCAGAGGATGGCAATCATCATGGAGCCGGCGCTGGGGTCGAGGTACAGATCCTGGATGACCACGCCGAACGTTACCGCGAACTCAAGCCGTGGCAGTTCTGTGGCAGCGTCTACAAGATTGCCCCGAGCAAACAAAAGACGGGCCGCGCTGCCGGCACCTGGAATACCATGGAAATTAACTGTACCGGCTACCACTACCAGGTACGGCACAACGGAACTCTGATCGTAAACGCGAAACTAGACGAATTCCCGGAACTCGAGGAACGGCGTCTCCAGGGCTTTCTGGGATTCCAGAATCACAGCGAAGAGGTCTGGTTTCGCGACGTACGTGTGGGCCTGCCGGTGGCCCCCTGACCGCCAGAGACCGCTGCCGAATGCTCTCAGCAGTCACCAAACCCGGTGTGCGGTGGGCAGCAAGTTTGCAACGGGTAGCCCGTTGGCGCGGGGTGGGCGATGTGCCATCATGCGTGTTCGCTTATGTACCGACACCGGTAGCACCCCGCGACGAAACGCTGTCTTCGCGGGCCGACTTGTGCCCAATCCGGTAACACATCACCGGCGTACTACCGCAGGGAAGTGCTGTTCGATGCGTAGGGAAGCACCAGAAACTTGTCCGCCGCCGAGTACTCCATGAAGAGACGAAAACGCCTGTCGCAGTTCCCCATCCTTCCCACTCTGATGACATTGGGAAACGGGTTTTGTGGTCTCTTGTGTATCACACTGGTCACAAGAAGTGAGTGGCTGGTCGACGAAGTCTGGCAAGAGAAACTGGGGGATGCCCGAATTGTTTCACTCGCCGGAGTGTTACTGTTTGTCGCAATGCTCTTTGACCTGCTCGACGGCCAGGTCGCGCGTTTGACCAAACAGACAAGTGATTTTGGGGCTCAGCTCGACAGCCTTTGCGATGTTGTCAGCTTTGGCGTGGCACCAGTTTATCTCCTCATGGCCTGCTCGACGGCTTTTCACTCGCGCCTGCTATGGGGCATCGGCGCCCTCTTCGCTGCCTGTGCGGCGTTGCGTCTCGCTCGCTATAACGTCGAACAAGGTGACGAGCATGAATCCGGGTTCACAGGACTCCCGTCGCCCGCCGCGGCCGGTACCGTCGCGTCGTTTGCCATCGTCAGTCCACTGCTCAACCGTTTTGACGCAATGCAACCCACCGACATGCCGGCACGCCTCGGTGCTCTGGTCGCAGAGGCCAGCCCAATCCTGCTACCTGTCATGATGTTCATCATGTCCTTGTTGATGGTATCCCGCATTCCCTACCCTCACATTTTTGACGAGTTTTTCCGAGGCAACCGTAACCTGGGCCAGTTTGTTCAGCTCCTCTTTGCGTTAATCGCAATTTTCATCTTCCATGAACTCGCGTTACCTCTCATCTTTACCGCTTTTGCGTTAGCGCCACCGACGCAGCGGGCGTGGTCACTAATCACACGCCGCTGGCACACTACGTTTGCCCGTTAACCATCACACAGGCATTGCAGAACCAGCGCAGTTGCCCCCCCTGCCAGCGGGCAGGTTCGTACAACTGGTCGGCAGACTGACATTTCTTCTGCAAACAGACTTCTGCATACAGAACCGTGCGGAGCGATTGGTACAGCGCTCACAGGTTTGCCTATGCTGAACTGCCGGCAACCTGGCGAATTGTTGCCGTGTGAACGGATTCGGCGGCGTCTTTATGCGATAACGCCGTGGTCCGTGGAGAACGGTTTTTCGCGGCTTGTTGAGGCCGACGGGGCCGCCCGTTATCCTGTTGCAGTTAGAGCTACTCGCCTCAAACAATATCGATTCGCTTCATTGCTCCGAAATAAATAAGGAACATCCCGTGACCGTTTACCGTTTTTCGCCATGGCAATCTCTCGTGGTATTCGCATTCCTGGCAAGCAGTTCCTGGTCACTGCCAGTACAAGCCGCCGATCCGATCGTGCCTGCTGGAGCAAAACTGGAAAAACTGTTTGACGGCATCGTGTTAACCGAAGGCGTCGCCGTCGCACCTGATGGAATGGTCTATTTCAGCGACATTACATTTTCACACCAGGCCAAAGACGAAAAAGGTGCAATCCAGGCAGGCCACATCTGGATGTTCAATCCCAAAACCAGCAAAACCAAGATATTCCGCTCACCGAGCGGCATGTCCAACGGAATCAAATTCGACGCGAACGGCGACATGATCATCTGTGAAGGCGCCGACTACGGTGGGCAGCGTGTTATTCGAACCGACATGAAAACCGGTATGAGTTACATCATTGCCGGCATGTTTGAAGGCCGCCCTTTTAACTCGCCCAACGATGTCACGATTGATATCAAAGGCCGGATGTATTTCAGTGATCCACGTTACCTGGGCCATGAAGCGATTGAACAACCCGTCATGGCTGTCTATCGAATCGACACCGATGGATCGATCCACCGCATCATCACCGACGCCGGTAAACCCAATGGTGTCTGTGTTTCACCTGATCAGAAAACGCTCTACGTCGTCAGCAACGAAAACGGCGCCACGGCGCTTGAACGACTAGGCAACAACGACCCGGATAATCCCGCGACAGTGGCCACCCCCCTGAAAAAAGGGCACATGGCATTGATGGCTTATGATCTCCACGCAGATGGCTCCGCAACGTTCCGCAAGACACTCGTTGACTACTATCCGGAAGATGGTCCCGATGGCCTGATCTGTGACAAGAATGGCAACCTCTACGTCGCTGTACGGGCAGCAAACCGCCCCGGAATTGTCGTCTATTCACCCGCGGGAAAAGAGCTTGCATACATCAAGACTGAAATCCCCACAAACGTTGGTTTTGGGCGTGGCGCAGAAAGCAAAACACTCTACATCACCGCTGGGAAAAGTCTCTTTCGAATCAAACTGAACGCTGAAGGTTACCAACTACCCTCGGCCAGGTAATACGATCGCGCGGCAGACGCCGGCGAGAGAATCGATAGCAGGCCAGGTGCTCTTCGCCCTGGTCTGCCATCTCGGGCCAACATCCTCCGATGCCGACGCGGGCCCTTTCCTCTCTCACAAGATATTCAGGCAGTTACTTTTCTCCGGTACTTCGACGTTTCGTCACACTCACCGCAGGGCAGACAGTCTCGATGGAAAATCGTAATGCACGCCTGGGCATCGGGCTGTTCGTGGTTTACCTGGTTCTCTATGGAGCCTATGTATTCCTGAACGCATTCTCCGCCCAGACGATGGAAATAACTCCTTTTGCTGGAGTCAATCTGGCGATTCTGTTCGGGTTTGGGCTGATCATCGCCGCACTGGTGCTCGCACTACTCTACGGTGCCTTGTGCGATGCAGGCGACACCACCGATCAGGAAAAGGAGGCCGACCTGTGATTTACGAAGCTTCTCCGCTCGCGGTTGTCGTGTTTTTCCTGTTTGTCGGCGTGACACTGGGACTTAGTTTTTTTCTGGGCAGGAAAGCACAATCGAGTGAAGGCTACTTTGCAGCCCACGGCCAGATCCCCTGGTTTGTCAATGGTATCGCTTTCGCCGGGGATTATTTGTCCGCAGCCTCATTTCTTGGCATCTGCGGCATGATCTCTTTCTTTGGCTACGACGGATTCCTGTACTCCATCGGATTTCTGGCCGGTTGGATTGTGGCCTTATTCGTCGTCGCTGAACCAATGAAGCGGTTAGGACAATTCACCTTTGCCGACGCACTCGATTCCCAATTCCAATCGCGAGGCATCAAATTGGCTGCGGGAATCAGTACATTAGCCGTTAGTGTGTTCTACCTGATTCCACAAATGGTCGGTGCTGGAGTCTTGATCCAACCACTACTTGGATTTGATCACTACGTGGGTGTCTTGATTGTCGGCACTACTGTCATTCTGATTGTCGTCTCGGCCGGAATGGTGTCGACTACCTGGGTGCAGTTCATTAAGGGCAGCCTCCTGGTCATTTTCAGTGCCATTCTGACAATCATGATTCTTGCGCGTGGATTCAAAGTCCCAGAGGAAAACGAGTTCTTCAGGACGCTTGGCCCAGTCAATCTGACGAGTGCAACTCTGGCGACCGATGTCGGCACACTCCTCAGTGCAGAAGCCTCTCAAGACCTCGTCGCGGAAGTTATCGAGCCCGCTGACAATTCCGACGAACCGCATCTGGTTGTGGTCAATATTCCCGGTGAGCCTCAGTCGGTGTGGTCGACTGTCCAGCGTGGTGAGACAACTTACCTCGTTGAAGCGCAAACACACGTCGTTGTCGATGGTAAAGAAATCGTCAACGGCAAGGAAAAAGGGACGAAAAAAGGTGAACAAGAACTAAAGCCGATTGGCCACCTGAGCCAACTCCCCGCCGGCGTGCAAGAAACAGGTAGTCTGGGACCCTTCGAGTTCCTGAGCACATTACAGCAAAGTGAGATCATCCTGTGGGGTAAAAAGACCAGCGATCTGGAACATCCCAAAACAACGGTCTACTACCAGAAGCCGACCCTGGGCAAGGATGTACTACGCCCCGGAACACACCCAAAATTCAAAGGGATTCAAAGTAATAAAACGATCGATAAGGTGAATTTTCTGTCCCTCATGCTCGCCCTGTTTTGCGGAACCGCCTCATTGCCACACATCTTGATCCGCTATTACACGGTGAAGGATGGTGCCAGTGCTCGAAAAAGCACGATTGTAGGAATCGCGAGCATCGGGTTCTTCTACATCTTGACTCTATTCCTGGGTCTCGGTGCCATGACAAGCGGCGCGTTGGACGTCACCAACAGTAATATGGCAGCCCCACTCCTCGCAAAAAGTATGGCCGACTGGCTGTTTGCAATTATCTCGGCGATCGCTTTCACTACGGTCCTGGGAACCGTGAGTGGCTTGATCCTTGCGTCCAGCGGAGCCGTAACGCACGATCTGCTAAAGAACGTACTGGGGTATCAGTTTTCAGAGAATGACCAGGTCCGTGTTGCCAAAATTGCCTCGGTCGTGGTTGGAGCCATTGCGATCGTACTGGGCATCCTGTTTGAGGGATTGAACGTCGGCTACCTCGTCGGCTGGGCATTTAGTGTAGCCGCCTCTGCGAACCTGCCCTCGCTACTCATGTTGTTATTCTGGAAACGCACAACCAGCCAGGGGATCATCGCCGCGATCATGGTTGGGATGGTCAGCTCACTCGGTTGGATCTTGCTCAGTGGAGACACCTTTGCGACCATCTACGGACTCAGCGCTGACGACGCGTGGGTCCCTTTTGACCAACCTGGTCTTGTCACGATTCCACTTGGCTTTCTGACATTGGTCATCGTGTCACTGATGACACAACCAAAAGACACCCCGGAACAGGCGAGTACCTGATACATATGGCAGCTTTGTCCCCGGTCGCGGCTACAAGCTGTGTGGATTCCACATCTGACCAAAACCACCTCAAGCAACGAAAAGAGGAATGGAATTCAGTGCCGGGCATGTTGCGTTCCGAAGCATGTTGGGTACTATTGGCAAGCACCTGAACCACGATAATCGGACCAACCAATCGAAACCCATAGGTTCCCTCCTTCCTCTGACATAGATTCAATTTCGGCGCAAGCGCCAATTTGGGAGCTCTGTCGCCGAATACGCAGCGAATCACCGTGCCTGCTCGGCGCGCTCTAGCGCAATATGACGCCGCAGTCGTTCGGTGGAGAACGAACACGATGCCTCAGCCAGATCACCGGCGCGTGGGAGACGATGCCCTCCAACAGGTGCTCGGCTATCTCAACTTTTCGTCAGGAAAGTCTGACCCTCAGTTGCTCGTCGCCCTCGATGCGATCGATGCGCAACTTCCGGAGAACAAGACCCCACGTTGGCAGCGTATTCTGACACATCTTGAAGGCGAACTAGGTCGGCTTGCTGCCGACGTACCTGCTTTCAAGGAATCAAGCCAGGCCGCGGCAGTCCTGCAGTTGCTGGGCAATGAAATCATCCCCGGTTATCTCGACTTCCACAGAGACCTGCTGTTTCACCAGGACGAAAACAACTTGCTTTGCCCTTTCTTCCTGGGCCGTGTATTTGAAGCCGTACTGCAAGAATCCGGTCCCTGGGACGACACCGACCGGATACGCCAGGGCGCGATTCGACGCCTGAATAACTATCTTGGCTATCGCCCCGTTGCCACTCTCGAAAGTCACAAGATCGAGCCGTACGACCACGAATGGACTCGGCCGATCCCGATTTATGTACGTGATGCAGGAGTTTCCCGAGGTTCTCACCAGCGTGTCGTTACCTTGGCGCTTCAATTGCTCGCAGAAACTGATGAGGATCTACTACGGGCTGCGCACTTCGACCCGGATTTGCTTGACGAACTCGCCATCGATTCCCGGGCGTACGACTTTGATCATCCTGTCAACAAACGTCCCAACTATCATTTTGGACTGTGGGATCCGCACTGCATTGACAATCGTGGATACTACCGACGATTTGTGCTGCAGCAGATCACGCTCGACACGCTGATGAACCGTCCTGTCCAGGAGCGAGACCGTAACGTAGATGCGAGTAGCACAGAGAGTGACAGCACCTCAGCCAGCTCGTTGAAAAAAGGACGGCTTCCCCAAAACGAGCTGGAATATGAAGCTGCAGCCGTACTTGCAGGAACGATCCTGATGGCATCCGGGACGAGTGGATCTGGGCCCGCCGCTTATGATTCAAGTGTCACTTTGAGCACGCTGTTGCCAAAAATTGCCCAGTACCGAGATCAATTCTACGAACAACTTGTCGAACGCACCGCGCCACCACACCGAGATCGACTTGAACAAGAGATGGCGCGCCTGCAACAGCCGTTCGGTGGCGCACGGCAGCACTTGAACTCAGAACTTGCGCGGCATCGTGCTACCCAGCTCGAGCACGTTCGTCTCGCTAAACTTTTCGCACGCATCGGCCACGTCGATGCGGCTTCCAGACAGGCCACCGTTGTACCGGTTGCTTCTGCGCGACTAAGTTGCCGTATCGACTGCCTGCTCTCTGACGGACAACAGGCCTTACGAACAGCAAACCTGGAACGAGCGTTAGACGTTCCGGCCGAAATGCGTCAACTGATCGATCGCGGCATCCAATGTGGGGCATTGGTCGACCCCTGGAACATCCTCGGTTTTGATTGCCAATTCAGTCTTTTTCCAGCACCCGAAAACAGCGTTTACGATCACCGTGTGGACGAGTTCCTCGAACTCACCGAACGGATGTTAGCATTCCATTCCCAGCTTTGGGGAGAAGTCTCCGCCCTGAACCGCCAGGACCTCTGTCCACAAATCGACCAACAGTTCCATGAATTGGCACTCTGGTTACGGCAATTTGCAGCCCATGAAGTTTCACACGTAGAGTATGCGGACCCGCAAGGTGTGTACGAATCCGCACGTCACGTCGCCGAAGCATTGCGACGCTGGCACGAAGGCGGGGCCGCGGCGGGCGATCTCGGATTCTGGTCGCAGCACGCGGAGATGTTTACGGCGCCAAAGGCATACGCCCTGGTGATCGAAGCACTACTCGAGCGGCGGGACTTCGTCTCCCTGATGTCACTCCTCATCCATTGGCTCAGCCAGGCCGACGAAGTCCGCCTGGAACACGGCGACAGTTCCTTCCATCGATTGTCATTGCAATGGGTGCTTACCTTGTCGCAGTCTGGGCCGACCGACACCAGCCCCGCGGCCTCAGACCTGCTGCAAAAATTTATTGACTATCTGGAAGCAAATGCTGGCACCTATTGGGAAGTACCTGAGTTTGGACTGACGGGAACTAGCAAACCGACAGACGCTCAGTTGGATGACCTGTTCAATAGCAGCGATGACGACTCAGAAGAAGCAGAGGCCGACCTCTACGGAGCGGCCTATGAAGATGTCGTTTTTCGTGACAGTACTGACGATGGTTTTGAAGGCACAATCTTCCATGAAGGAAATGCGAATCAAGAAGAGTGGATACGTGAATCCTCACGCATCAGCGATCGACTCGCATTCCTGCAATGCCTGGCGCAAATCTGGCAGTTGGTCGCAGTTCACCCCACTTTGCGAACAACCTCATCGGGGGATTCCGACTCGGTGGATCGCTTGCTTGTCCTGGCTGATCAAGCGAGCAGGAACCAGCGTGACCTGCTGACACTACTCCAGCAAGTTGCCGACCAGAAGTTGCAACCTCCAACCGGAGATCATGAGTCCCTGGTCGATTACGACCGGAAACGCTTTGCCAAGGACAACCTTCTCGAACGCATCATCGCCACGGCAGTTCTCACCTCAAGTGCACAACGTTTGTTGTTTGCCGCAGCCCATTCCAGCCAGGGGATGCACGAGATCCCTGGCGACGAAGTCGCTACCATCCTGGCCTGCTTGTTGCATAACGACTTGACAGCATTTCACCAGTACTGGCCTTCCCTTATCGCGTCTCTGCGTGATTCGGAACTACTCTACGTCCCGCTCTCCAAAGGTGGTAACGCCAGCAAGATTGTCGATGCCCGGGTTCGCCAGACCACTATTCGCGATCTGCTTTCCTGGCTCCCGCGACGTGGCCTGTTAAGCGAAACGCGAGAGTTACTCGAACTGGCACGCGCCATGGAACGCAACAATCCGGTCGGTCACGGTGCCGTTACCGAATTCGACGACATTTTTGCCATCGGTTATCGCGCCGTCGTAACAAGCCTGGTGGAATCGGCACGACACTGGGGAAACGAACAAGAGGATGAGCAGCAACTCGTCACCTGCCTGGAGCGACTAACAGAATCGTTATTGTACAGTTGGTTAGAACACAGCCGTACGCTGCGCCTATCGGTCTTAGAGAAAGTCGAGACAGCGATCGAATGGGAACCGATCGTACGTTTCATCCAGGATTACGGCGACGACCTCTTTACTCAAAAATTCCTGAACCTGCCCAACTTGCGTGCCATTCTCCATGCCGGTGTCGACAGTTGGATCGGACAATGCCGTGACGATAACGCTAGTTATCAGTTCCTCGAAGATCTGGGAAAAGAACTTCCGGAAAAACACGCCGGTCAGGTGCTGACTCTGATTCTGGAAGCGGTGATTGAAAACTATACCGAGTACCGGGAATACAACAGCACGACCACCCAGTCGGACCGAGGTGATCGATTGTATACCTTGCTCGACTTCCTGCGTCTGCGTGTCAAATACGATCGAATCTGCTGGAACTTACGTCCTATCGTACTCGCACATGACGTACTCGTTCGCAATGGCTACCACGATGCCGCCGCGACATGGAGGCATGCACTCAAAGAACGCATTGGCGGTGAAGCAGATCAATTTCTGACGGAAATGGAAGAACTGCAAGACAAGTATGCGATGCGGATTCCCATGATCGCAGATCGACTGGCTGAACGCTTCGTAAAACCGCTCTCGATCGACCGGTTGCGGGCCATGGTAGAACCTGCCATTGAGGAAATGCGCCTCGGTGGAGCGTCTCCAGTGTTTGAACTTCTCGAGAGTGAATGCGCCAATTGGTCTCACGAACCAACAGGCGCAGGGCTCGACATCCCACCTTGGATCAACGCTTTGGAAGAAGAGGTCGAGCGGATTAACGAAGCCCACGAAATCCTGGCAAACGACGACTGGAATTTAGGGCGTTTCCTACCGTTCACGCCACTGTCGGTCGCAGAGATTCACGACCAGTTAGACCAGTGGTCGCGTGACTAGCCAGACAGTGTCACGGAACCTGCAAGGTTTTTTCGCCCCAACCATGTTCAACGCGTCTTCAACCACTGCAACAGTTCTTGTGCCGTGAGCCGATTATCACCGTTGGCATCAGCCGACTGAGGACTTTCTGACATCTGCTTCCATTCTTCTGGCGTAAGTTCCTGATCCTGATTGAGATCGTACTTGCGCAACAACCGATTAGCATAGCGCAGGTATCGATCCGACAGTGGCACGGGCGGTGACTGTTGTAGCTCGTCACTATTCAGGATGCCATCGCGATTTTTGTCGAGTTGCTCGAGTGCACGGGATGCACCAGCCAACTCCTGTTCGGACAGTTCACCATCGGAATCGCGATCTAGCGTCTTCAAAAGAATGGCGTTGATCGCCAACTGCTGGCTTTCCAGAGACCGTACCGGCGGGCCCTGGCGCGACGAGCGTCGGCGTCCGCCATCTCGATCTCTCCGCAAGGCAACTCGGTACTGCTGTGTCACTGGAATACAAAACGTCTCAGCATCATCGCAGGCAAAATAATGCACTGTAACTTTCAACACCGCATCCACTTCGGTCCACTGGACTCTCACCAGGAACTCTCTTGGATCGGCGTCGGTGGGAACGCTGACACCCCCTGCCTTTGCCTGTTGTGGGACGACCGAAATACCGCTCGGCGAGTCCAGTTCAAACCGCAAGGGCTCCATCTCGTTATTCCAATGCACTGCGTACAATGGATCCAGGTAGAAACCGAGATACAAGTCGCCTTCACCCCGCTCCATTAACTCTGCTGAAGCTTCTGCTCGCAGCTTGGCGTAAAACGGAACCGCCTCTGCTTGCTCGACGGGTTCAACCACCAGTGGAATCATCCTGGCTGGCAAGGCGAGGGGAGGCACGACACCGGTCGGAGCAGTGTGTCCGTGTGGCAAAGTGCCGACGCGAATTTTGTCTCGATCCGCGACTGGCTCCACGGCGCCAACTAATTCCGTCAAATCCTGCCGTAATGCTGCGGGATCGCTCCAGGCGCGTCGAGCAACAAGTACTCCTTCCGGGTCGATCACAAATTCCGAATTTGGCGCATTCCCTAGGGCATGTTTCAAGTCGTTCTCAAATGTGTCACAAATCCAGGGAATTTGACTTCCTAGCCGTGCTTTCGCGCGGGCGATATGCTGCAATCTCTCTGCCAGGGAAAAGGGAGCCACGTAACCCTTGTAACCTGGATGAGCGAGCGTTTTATAGATGTAGAAAAAACGCACACCAAGTGGAGCGTAGTCCTGGTAAACCGCCTCCAGACTGGAGACATTGCGGAGAAAAGGTGGTCACGTCAGGCATCCAAACACTAAAACCGTATAGTTTCCACGCAACGCACTGGTGGAAATCTCTTTCCCCGAGGAATCATACGCTCGCAAATCAGGAAACGCTGATCCCAATTCAGGAGCGGCGCGATCAAACCGCTGCTGCATTGCCTGACGCCCTGAGGACGAAGACGGCTGCTGAGCGGGGGCGAGGTGATTCCAGAGCAACAGAATCAACAGACTCAAGGCTACGCTCATTACCAATCGCGACATGGCATTGACTCTTCTCATACTGAGTGTGGAAACCAGGCTATCTCTGCAATGACGAACCCGGTGACGGACTAAAAGTTCCGCTCCACCACCAGCTGCCAGGGGCAGCCATGAAGAGCTGTCACAACCCCCGGACTGAAACCAGTCTGATCAATCAATAAAAGAAACTCAACAGCGTTAACAGGAGCATACCCATACCGAACACCGCCTTGACGACGGTTCCCATCATCCGCCCCCAAAACGCGGACTTTCCTACCTCAAGACTTGCTTCAAAATCACGGCCTTTCCAGATTTCTCCAAGGATGGCACCGATCATCGCGCCCAGCCCCCCAAACAAGAACGCACCTACCAATGGCGCCACCAACGGGATCGGAATCGGAACGGCCACGAAGATACCTGCCACTCCACCCAACATGGAGCCCACCAAGGCGAGTGCGGCGCCTCGCTTGCTGCCGCCGGCTCGGCGAGCGCCGAATGCCCCCGCTGCAAATTCACCGAATTCGCCCAATAACGCCAGTAACGTCAGCCCGGCAAGTGCAGGCCACCCCAACGCCGTGGCTTCACCACTGAGACTGACCGGCATCAGCCACGCATACAAGGCAGCTGCCACCAGAATGAACCAGTTTCCAGGCAAACCGAACCACACCGAGACCCAGCACCCAAATTGAACTATCAGCAGGAGTGGGCCCAGGATCCATACCATGGTGCGTCACCGCTTCAATAAGACAACGAAATTCCGCAATTCGATCGAACATCTACGTGCCTGCATTATGGCATTCGGGCAAGGCCGAGTCACCGCGTCACCAGCGAATGTAATGCAGGCCGCTCGGCAAACGGCAACCGAAATATTATGGTTGGTTGTTCGCACTGATCACATCGCTTGAAAACCAACTCTCCTTAGCTGGGTTCGCAGATGAAAACTCTGATCAAGAACGCAACCGTTGTACTCCCCGACGAAACCCAAGCCGTAGATGTTCTCCTGGAGGATCATCTTATCGCCGACATCGACCCTGCACCTCAGATCCAGGTCGATACGGTCATTGACGCCACGCGGCTCTGCCTTCTGCCGGGCGTGGTCGACGACCAGGTGCATTTTCGGGAACCAGGCTTGACCCATAAAGAAGATCTGCAACACGCCTCGCGGGCTTGTGCCCGTGGTGGAATCACAACATTTCTCGAAATGCCCAACACCCAGCCGACAACAACAACACAACAGCGCCTGGAAGAAAAATTAGCGTTGGCCTCCCAACAGAGTCTGGTCAACTACGGGTTTTATGTCGGTGCCACAACCACAAATCTGGAGGACTTGAAGCACGCCCACAGGACACCCGGTATCAAGATCTTCATTGGCTCAAGCACTGGAAATTTACTGGTGGATGACCAAGACGCGTTGGAACGGATTTTTGCGGAGACACAACTACCGATCACCGCGCATTGCGAAGATGAAACAACCATCCGCCGCAATACCGAGCGTTTTGCAGGTTCCACGAATGTCGCCGATCACTCCCGGATTCGTGATCACGAGGCGGCGTTGATCGCAACACGGCGTGCCATTGATCTCGCTCGTCGCCATCGCCACCGGTTTCATGTCTTGCATGTCTCGACAGGAGCTGAAACAGCACTACTTGCAGAACACGATTCTCTGCTCACAGGAGAAGCCTGTCCGCATCACCTGCTCCTGAACACCGGAGATTACGAGCGACTCGGAACCCTGGTTCAGATGAATCCTTCGATCAAATCAGCCCAAGACAATGCGGAGTTGTGGCAAGCGCTCCACCGTGGCCTGCTTCAAGTGATTGCAACCGACCACTCCCCCCACACGTTATCGGAAAAGCAGCAGCCGTACCCCCAGGCTCCATCAGGTCTGCCAGGAGTCGAAAATTCACTGGCCCTCATACTCAACCAGGCACACCATGGGCATTGCACGCTGCAGCAAATCGCGCATTGGATGTGCGACGCCCCCGCAAGAGTCTGGGATCTCGTTGGTAAAGGGCGGATCGCCGTTGGGTATGACGCCGATCTAGTATTGGTCGATCTCGAGAAGACAGAAACAGTACTCAACGAACATCAACTCACGAAATGCGGCTGGAGTGCCTGGCACGGAGTCTCGCTTACCGGGTGGCCCGTGCGCACCTGGGTCGGCGGGCAACAAGTGTATTGTGATGGCAAATTCGACGAGTCCTGTCGTGGCCGCGAAGTCCAGTTTGACCATGCGAGAGGGGGCTACTGGAAAACCGGCGGACTACCAGCAAACTCCCAGCCCTCCTGAAATCCGCGACACAATCTGGCCCGACGACAGTCCGCACCTCCCCACTTGCCCCTGCTATCCAACTAACGCTTGGATGAAAACCCAGAGTTTCCAGGTCTAGCGGTTGAACCAACCGGCCGAATGTGTCTATTCTGTTTCTTAGGTACACCGAACCAGGAAAAGAGGCGTGCTTCCCGATTCCTGCGAGTCTACAGGGAGAGCAGCATGTCTTCGCAACCGGCCAGCAGCTCCGCCCCCTGACTGTTGGTCTTTTGCGTAACGCAGAAAAAGCAAACAAACGCCCCCCTTACCGCCTTAGAGTCAATCACAACCAGTACACCAGCGATCTCGACTGCAGGAGAGCCGCTGGTATGGTTTGCCAGGAACCTGTCAAATCACCATGAGCAACACTGCTTCAGCGACCGCCACGTTTTCGCTCACTCAAGCCAGAGAGATTGTCAGCGACCTCTATACGCCAAATCGCTGGATCTACTGGCTGGACTACGGCATCACCATCGCTTTTGCACACACTTTGTTTCTTGCCCTGGCCACTATCACGTTCTGGTTTGACGGCCCGAAATCCTGGGAATGGACACTGCTCGGCATTGGGTATCTGATCGATATCTTACTGTACTACCGTGCTTCTATTTTCATTCATGAATTAACGCATCTGCGAGTTGGCACTTTCAATGCCTTTCGAGTCTTCTGGAACGCGACCTACGGCGTGCCCCTCCTGGTTCCTTCATTTCTGTATTTCCTGCACCTCGATCACCATCGCCGCAAATGTTACGGGACACGTGAAGATGGTGAGTATGTGGCCTTGGAGTACATGTCCAAGTGGTACATCGTACTGTTCCTAATCGCGCCCCTGCTATTGCCGGCATTGGCTGTCCTGCGATTTCTTGTACTCAGCTCGGTGGGGTGGCTGATTCCGCCTTTCCGCCGACAAATTCACCGTGCGCGTTCGTCGCTGGCCATGGACTTGCGTTATGAACGACCACTGCCAACGCCGGCTGGACTGCGGATGATCCTGCTTCAGGAAGCGTCTTGCTTTCTCTGGATTGTGGGAATCCTGTTTTTGCTCGCGACAAGTTTGCAAACCATGGCTGTTCCACTACTTATACAGGGTTACGCAACGCTAGGTGGTATCGCCATGCTCAATGGGTTTCGAGCGCTCATCACGCATCGCTGGTCTGGTGATGAAACGCACATGACTTTTCTGGAACAGCTCCTGGACTCAGTAAACTTTCCGCGCCGAGGGATCGGGGAAATCTGGGCGCCGGTAGGGCAACGCTTTCATGCCACCCATCACCTCTTTCCGTCGATCCCCTACCACAATCTGGGAATTGCCCATCGACGCCTGATGGCACAGCTCCCCGAGGACTCACCGTACCGGTTGACGGCGTCGTATTCGGGCTGGAAATCATTTGCTGACGTCTGGCATCGGGCCGGCAGTCGGCGCCACGAAAACCACATCCGCTGGTTGTTCTAGAATCTCTCGGGACCCGCAGTAATACACTGGGAATCCGCACGCTGCCTGGCAACTCCCGCGGGCCGGAACAAGCAGGACATACCAACTACGATTGTCCGCCCTGGCAGTCAAGTCTCATCGCCACGGAGCAGGGACACCTGCTCAAGGGGAACCCAGGCAACACCTACTTTAGCTCGTCAAGCCGCCCGGCAACTTGCGAACGACTCCAACAATCACGCCAAGCACACGGGCTCGTTTCACATAAATCGGATCCATGTCAGCGTTCGCAGGCTGCAAGCGAATACGACCATTTTCAGGATACCAATACTTGAGTGTCGCCTCTCCGTCCGGCGTTTCAGCCACCACCATATCCCCTGGTACGGCGGTTTGACGACGCTCAACGACGACAAAATCGCCATCAGCAATTTGCGCATCAATCATCGAATCGCCGGAGACGTGCAGAACAAATCGATCTTCACCAGAAAACCAATCGCCAAAATCAACTCTTTCACGTTGTTCAAACGCCAGGCTCGTCATACCAGCCGCAACCGTTCCCACCATCGGGAGACCTTTGAACTCACTTAAGACTTCTTGCGTCAACTCGATCGCGCGCGACTTGTTGGGCGAACGGTAAATCAACCCTTTTTTCTCTAGTGCCCGCAGATGGCACATGACACCGTTGGGCGAACGAATATCAAAATGCTCACCAATCTCGCGTACTGTGGGGCCGTAACCTCGGTCGACAATCTGCTGCCGAACAAATGTAAAAACCCGCTTTTGCTTTTCCGTCAAACGATCAATTGACGTCGACATGGCAATCTGACCTGGGCCCACCGAAAAGAGACCAATCGCGGCACAGCTCCGAGACGAGCACCACCCCAGGTGCTATACACGCGTTCACATGATGCGTTTGTACACTACCGGCGTAATCTTGTCGAGACAATCCTCGACCCGTCTGGAAAGCAAACGGCCACGATGATGGAACTCTACAACGGCTTCAAGTCAACCGTGTGCAAACATTAAAGAGCTTGACCGTTCCAGCGGGCAAAAGCTTCCATGGCGAGGTATTCAGGCAACCCGATTCGGTTGTATCGATTCGCAGTATCGATATTGCGATCTTCCGCGCGTTTCCAGAATTCACGTGGGTCGGTACCGGGAAAGAGCGCTTCATCCTTCTGGCTCTCGTGCATGAAAATCGCTTTCTTTTTTCGTTCCAGGTCGCTCGGGCTGAGCGGCACAGCAATATCGATTTCATGCAGTTCATATTCCTGCCAGGCACCTCGGTACAACAGGACCTCCGGACAACCCACGAGATTCTCATAGGTCTGATCGAGCGCCCGAAAAATAGCTTCCGCGCACATTCGATGAGTTCCGTGCGGATCCGACAAATCGCCCGCAACATAAACTTGTGTCGGTTGGACCCTCTCCAACAACTCACAAATCAACTCGACATCCCGTTCACCGATCGGGAGCTTGGCAACCGTTCCGGTCCGATAAAATGGTAGATCGAGAAAATGCAGATTCTCCTCCTGGCAGCGGACCTCCATGGTCGCCGCTTTCGCTTCAGACCAGCGAATCAGCCCCTTAATCCGCATCACGGCATCTACGTCCAGTTGCCCCGGCTGCTTGTTCGCCAGCGCATCCACGACGGTCTGCTGGACCTGGCGAGACTTCTCTTCGTCGATCTCAAAGAGGCGATTAAACTCGGTGACCAGATCGGCAACCCGGCTCGCATCGTGATCAAAAACAGCAATATTACCACTCGTCATGTAGGCCACATGTACCTCATGACCATCGTCATTCATCCTCAGAATCGTACCGCCCATACTGATGACGTCATCATCCGGATGAGGGCTGAAGCAAAGGACGCGCTGAGTTTCAGTCCCTGCAGGATGGTATTGAATCGTCTCGACCATCCAACGAAACACGCGGTGTGCGAGTCGAGCCGCTGGACCGCGACGACGAACCAGGCGATGCAAATTGTGATTACGGAAGTCATCGTCATCAAGTTTCAGGAGCGCCTTGCCTGTCTGGTCACACAGCCAGAGCAGCGCGCGTTTGATTGCTTCATCCGTCCACTCAATGTTTCCTTGCAACCAGGGGGTTGCATAACCAGTCAAATCCCGCGCTGCGGCCTGGTCCACCAGAATGGTGGCATCAGAGTGGTCCTGCAAGAATGAAGCAGGCACACGATCGGTAACGTCACCTTCGACAGTTTCCCGCACGATCTCCGATTTATGTTCTCCCGTCGCCAACAGCAACACTTTACGCGCTTCCAGAATTGTCGCTAACCCCATAGTGATCGCTTGGGTGGGCACATTCTCCTCACCGAAAAAATCACTGGCCGCAGACTTTCGAGTTACCGGATCCAGAGTGCACAAACGCGTTCGGCTGTTGCGAATACTGAAAGGCTCATTAAATCCAATGTGCCCATTGCGACCGATGCCCAACAGCTGCAAATCAATGCCACCCGCTGCCTGAATGCGATTCTCGAAATCGCGACAGTAGGCATCAACCTCTTCCAAAGGAATAGTACCATCGGGAATGTAAATGTTTTCCGGCCGAATGTTGACGTGGGCGAACAGATGTTCTTGCATCCACCGGTGATAGCTCTGTAATTGATCCGCCGCCATCCCATAATACTCGTCCAAGTTGAACGTGATGACGTTGGAGAAATCCAGATCTTCTGCCTTGTGGAGACGCACCAGCTCGCGGTAGGTGCCCACAGGTGTCGAGCCTGTGGGCAGGCCAAGCACCGTGGGGCGCCCGAGTGCATTGCGCTCGCGCACCAGACTGGCGATCATCTGGGCGACGTGGTGCGCCAATGAACTGCCGGAGTCAAAAACATAGCAGGGAACTTTAGCTCCCGGGCACTGCCAGGCTTGGCTAGTAGGGTTAAATGACATCAAGAGCAACGCATGGGGATATCTGCGAAAGACGGGAGGACTGGGTGACCTCCTCCATTATTCCAGATTGATTGCCCCGGATCGAGCGGTCAATGCCGAAAAACCCAGCCGATCGACGACATTTTGGACACGGTTTCGTAACTCGGAAGCCTCCAAACCGCCCACGACCGGCCAGGTGGACCGAATTCAGCCCTGCGTGGCAACGCGTACACAGCCGCGCAGCGGGTCCTCTTGCACCCAAAGACGACCGTCACGGAACAGACCCTCGAGCAGCCCTTCCCACCACAAAGGATCCTCGTGAACCGCGTCTACCGCGTCTAGTCGCCGGGCCAACTGGGCCCCAGGTGTCAGAGCGATAGCAACCACAGGCCTTCTCGTCAGACCCACTGCAATCGGTACCAGCGGGCCACTGCGATTTTCCGTACCATGCGGCGCCGACTGCGCATCACACTTGGAACCTCCTGCCCACTCGGAAAGGTCACCCAACGTCGCCAACTTCAATCCACTACCGTCATCCAGCCCGGCTTCTCCTTCTGGATTCTGATCGCGGCTATTCAGGTAGTTCGTCACCTCAATCGCATCGGCTGGTGTAACGTGGTTATCGCCATTCACATCGTAATAGGCAGGCGGAATAAACGGCGTGCCGGACGGCTCAGGCACCGGGCCGGGATAATCATCGTTCAAGTTCATCAAATTGATGATCAGCAATACATCGATTGCCGAAACGATACCATCGTTGTTGACGTCATAGGGCTGGTCAGAGTTCTGAAACGGGGCAACCCATTCGACCGCAACGGTCACTGTTGCCGTGTTGGAGATGGCACCCAAGTCGTCTTCAACAGTGTAGGCAACCTGATCAAAGCCAAAATAATCCTGCTGCGGTGTATAAGTGACTCCGCCACTCACGTCGACGTCAACGGAACCGTGTGCTGGTGGGCTGACAATCACGACCGAACCCGGCACCAACTTCCCATCGGGATCGTTGTCATTGGCAAGTATTTCGATCACCGCCGGTGTATTCTGATCCGTGACCAGAACATCATCGACAGCGGTCGGTGGTTCATTCACTACGATCGTGACGACCGCCGGAGCCGAGTTCAAACCCTGATCATCACGAACCGCGTACTGAAGTGAATCCACTCCCGCGAACCCAACCTCGGGGAGATAAGAGAGGGTGCCATCTGCCTGCACCACTGCGGTCCCGTGCGCCGGGGCCTGAACGATTTCCACAGTTGCATGGTCAACGGTTCCGTCAACATCCGTATCGTTGTCAACGACAGCAATTGCAACCGGTGTTTCCCGCTGCACAATGACGGCATCGCCCACCGCGGTCGGTGGATCATTCACTGGATGAACCACCAGGTCCAACACACGCAAGTCAGACTGCGCACCACCCTCACCTGTGTGGCCGCCATCGTCAACTTCCAGAGTTAACGAAGCGGTGCCAGACCAGTTTAGATAGGGAGTAAAGACCAGGCCCGCAAGCACTGTATTTAACTCGTGGAGCTTCCCGGTGACCACAATGTGGTTGTCTGCCTCTCCATCGCCCAGAACATACTCGACACCACCAGGGACCACCAGGTCCAGCACCCCTCCCGTAGTTGACAGATCTACCGTCAGCACCCCCTCTCCCGCATCAACATCTACAATGGCACCTGCGCCCCCAGGTGCCACGGTGAGAAGGAGCGGAATATCTTCCGAGGTCTGCTGCACCGGCACGAACCCGAACTCCGGAGCGTCATTCACTGCGTGCACCGCAATTTCGACCAGGTCGTAATCCGTGCCCACGTCACCAACGGCACCCACGTCCGTGGAAGCCAATTCCAGCGTCGCCAGACCGGAATAATCTTGATCGGGTTGAAACAGCAGGCTGTCTAGTGCGAAGTTCACAGCAGCAAGTTGCCCCGTTATGACCAGCTGGCGTTCCTCAACACCAGCGCCAGCCTCCAGGTGAATGCCCGAAGACTCCAAGAGCGTGAGCACTCCGTGTTCCGCCGCCAGGGCAACGCGTACATCACCACTGCCCTCTTCGTTGTCTGAGTCTGTTACCGCAATCGCAGTGCCCGCCGCTGCTGACAATTCCACTTGCCCATCTTCGTCCACCCACACCGAATCCGGTATCAGGTTGACCGGGAGATCATTGACGGCACGGACCGCAATCGGAATCTCATCGACCGTGATCTGCTCACCACCAAGACCGGCCTGCCCCAGATCACGCGAGATGATCACCATCCGCGCAGCGCCCAGAGAGTCATTAAAGTCGCCGGCGGGGCGAAAGCTCACACTCGCCAGCGCCTCATTCACCGCCGACAGTGATCCGGAAAACACTACCGCCTCCTGGTCCACAGGACCTCCCGTGCGATAGACGACATCGGCTGCCGAATTGAGCGTCATCCTCCCGTGTTCCGCAGTCAGCGTTACCGTCAATGGACCATCGCCAATATCAACGTCGCTCACCACGATCTGCTGTCCGGACGCGGCGTCCAAGGTGAGAACCGTATCTTCCCAGGTCTCAACTCCGCTCGGAATCGCATGGCCGGGTGGGTCATTAACCGCCAGTACATTGACCACCACTGTCGCGTTATCTGTACGCGCCGTCGAGTCCGCACCGGTAAAGTTCCCCAGATCGCTGCTCCATAAATCGATCTCAGCTGTTCCAGAAAAATCCGGGTCGGGCAAAAACCGCAACCCGTCGAGCGCCGCATTGATTTCCGCTACAGGCCCGCTAAACCGCAGCACGGGATCGGCTTCACCGTCACCCACGTCAAACTCCAGCGCATCCTGTTGCGCGAGCGTTACGTGACCTCGATCCACGTTAATCGAGATCTCCAGACGATCCGCACCAAGGAAAGCGTCCACGTCTGAGACAGAGACTCCATTTCCGGTAGCTATGGAAAATACCAGCGGCTGGTCCTCACTCACCTCACTCATCTCGGGCGCTACAAGAACAGGCGGATCGTTGACGGTGTCGGTATAAACCATCGAGAACTGGGTGGAACCGTCCACCTGGTTCGCCGCCAAGAGATTGCCCGCCGCATCGCGTACCCCGCTGGCAACAGTATTGTCGATGACAATGCGGTAGCTCGCATCCAAGGCAAATGAACCATCCGCTGCCAGCGACACCGTATTGTTCGTTTCGTCAAAGGAAAAGAAATATTCCTCGCCAGCTACCATTTCACGGTCATTCTGGAAAAGCGAAAAACGCTCGACTTGAACTGATTCGCTATCAACGCCACTGGCAACGTCGGACAGCGAAATCTGGAACTTGTCCGGGGCGGTGGTCGAGTCGATGTGCACCACGGTCGGCGTTTCATCGAGATCGTCACCACCGTTGTCGACTGGATCCAGCAATGCGGCTACTGGACCATCTAGATCGGCCGCCAACAAGTTCCGAGGCTCGAGTAGCTCACAGCGCAGAAATCGGCGTCGCAGGCGATTCCGGTGCCCACCGGTGGATCGCGCAGCAGTCCGTGAAAGCACGCGTCGAAAACTCATGAGCAGAACCCCAGCGGAAGAGGGGTCTGAAATCCCCCAGAAACAACCGCAAATTCATTGCCCGAGCGGCATTGCATCCTGCTGTGCCTGTCTTGAGCCAGCCAACACAACCGGCAATTTTACAGGTAGCAGCCATGACAATCGCAATTATAGGGGTGCCTCAAGCTGGTGCAAACAAACTGAGGCCAGCCCCCCCCATTTATCCCAGAATTCCCATTGCTCCACATCGCCCACCATGCCTGGCAGCCGCGAACACAAAAAAACCCGGCTTCCTCCAGGAAACCGGGTTGCTTGTATCAACACGACAACCGGCGCATCTGCGCCACCTTCCGCTCAGCTATTCGCAGTACCACTGCCGGGTGCTGGCTGAACGCGTTTTTGGATGTCGGTTTCGAGCACACCAAAAACTTGTTCATGGCGTTGCACAGACATCGAAAGCGCAGCCAATAACCTCTTAGCAGTATAGAAGTTAACGATAATGCGCTGCTTGACCTTAATGGGGTCTTTGGGAACGCCCATGGGCTGTTGATTGAGACCAAAATCAATCAACAGTTCTTCAGGGGTTCCAGTCACCCGACAGAAATTTGCATAGAGACTGATCGCATCCCCGTCATCAACCTGCACCTGTTGCGGCTGTGCTTGCGGCTGGGCGGGTGCCTGCTGGCCAGAATCCGGGGTCGACACGGGGGCCTCAACCGGTGCATCGGCCTTCGAGGTGTCAGCTGCTTTCGCCATCCTACTTTCTCCCTTCGCTGAGTCTCAACATCTAAACCCAATGAGTCGCTAATGTCCCTGCTTGAACATCGCAATTCGGTCGCCGCTTCCTTGCTCGGCAAACCCAGGCATCTGCCCGTTGCACGTCATCAGACAACGATCGTCAGACAACGTTCAAGCAGTCTCCTCTGCGGACCATAGCCTATTCTGCAAAAATGTGCAGCGTCGATTCGGCAAAAGTTTGGCCCAATCTCCAAGAAAAACGTCACAGCTCGAAATGGAACGTGCGGACCAGAAAGCGTTTCAATCGACTGCCCAAGGTCGTGTCCTGCACATGGATCTTGGCACTGCCCCTCCAACCGATTTGCAAGCTGCTGCTGGACCCAGCGGAAGAGGGCAGCTCCAGCTGCTCGGTCTTTGCCTGATAAGAGGTACTGATGGGCCGTAGCACGCCGGAAGAATCCTGTGCCGTGTTCAGATCACCACCCAGCTGACTCGCCAGACTGGCGGGACTTACTTTGAGATCGGAACTGGCAATCTCATCAATGGTCGTCTCAAAATCCAATCCAGGTAGTGCATCCAGTATGATCTCCACGCGTTGCTCTTTGTTGATCAACTCGATGTCGTTCTGGTCAATCACCAACTCCGCCTGCAAGCGATCCGGATCCCCAACCTGGCAAATCATTTCGGAAGGTGTCACATGCGCTCCCTGATTGCGTTCTTCCAGAAGTGTCCCGGTCCAACTGGGTAAACGACCATCCTGGGTACTGGGCGCACGACGCGGTTCAGCTGGAATCACGACTCCTTCTACCGGTGACGTTACCACCAGATTCTTCAGCTGGCCTTCCTTCTCCTTTAATTGCTTCTGGAGCGTCGTTTTCAGCTCCTCCAGTGGCGCAATCTGCGAACCCACTGCCCGGTCGTTCGCACGCTGACGTCTCAATGAACGCAACTGCGTCTCAGCCTGCTCCAGCTGCCCTTCCAATTGAGTCACCGCAAGCTGCAGATCGATATTTTCAAACTTCGCGATTTCCTGATCTTTGACAATGCGGGACCCACTCTTGACCAGCATTACTTCCAGGCGGCCGGGAACCTTCACAAAGATCCGCTTCGCGTCAACGGGCACCACAGTCAATGTGCAATCAATGTGATACGGCAACGGCACCGCAACAACAAACGCGACCACAGCGACTGCGGCCAAACACGTCAAGGCCAGGCGATGTTTCTTCACTTTGTGCATCCTCCCTGGGACGTAAAAAAACTTTGCCAATTTGTAGAACGGCTGCACGATCAAACCAATAAAACCTGCGAACGCGACGATCTGCCCTAACACCTTCAACCCATAAGGCTCGAGTGCCTTGTTCAAAAACATCACAATCGAAAAAACGATCACCCAGCGGTAGACCACCGAAGCCGCGGTGTACAGGCCAAAAAAGAAACGCTTCTGCTGAGGCAAAAAAGGGCTTTCCGGCTGGTCGATTCCGAGACAGAGTGCCGTGAGGAAACGGCGTGTGATCTCAGTCGACTTTTGTCGCAAATTGGGAATTTCAATGAGATCCATGAGAATGTAATAACCGTCAAATCGAAGCAACGGATTGCCGTTGAACAGCAGCGTGCTGACGGAACAGATAAACATGACGCTCAAAGACAATTGATTGATGAGTACACCGGGCGTACTGAACCACCATAGAAACGTTGCGACCGACGCAAAGAACATTTCGACGTACATGCCCGCGGCCCCAATAAAGACCCGGTGCCACTTATTGGGCAACATCCATGAATCCGAAACGTTGCAGTACAGCGCTGGCGTAAACACGAGCAACATGAAACCCATTTCGTGGCACTCGCCACCAAACCGCTTGCAGGTCAGGCCGTGACCAAATTCATGGCAGACCTTGACCCCTGCCATCGTAATCCCCAGGTAAATCCAGTTGCTGGGACCAAAGAACTGATGAAACGTCGGCAGGCGAGATTGAAATTCCCCAAACTGAACTGCCACCAGCGTCAAAGCACTGAGGCCAAACATCAGCAACACAACCAGCATCAACGGCGAAAAGAACCATCCCGTCCACGGGTAAATGGCGTTCAGGATCTTCTCCGGATCGATGCCGCGCCAACGAACGGCAAAAACGTTCGACAATTTCCCTAAGAGTTCGCGGCGTTTCTTCTGGTCGCCGCGCGACTTCAATTGCACGCCTTGCCCTGAGGCACTTGAAGTCACCAAACCACTACGGTGCAACGTGCCGACGAATTGCTGCAGATCCTGAAAGGTTACTTTCTGTGGTGGAAACAAGTCTTCAAACCGGTCCTTGATATCCGTCATGCTGGAGCTGCCATCCAGCATGCAGAGAATCTCATACTCCTCTTCATGAAACCGAAAATAGTTAAGGCCCACTGGCTCCTTGACAACCCAGTAGGCGCGGCCGTGATACCGCTGCCGGCGTGCCGACAAATCGGCACGCATACGGAGCGCAACGGGGCGTGAGACACTGCTCACCATGCTGTCAGCTAAGGTGGCCATCAGAAGACTTCAACGGTGGGTCGGCGACCGCAGCCAAGCCTGCCCGGCACAGGCCGCGGAACGCGACGGGCATCATTCAGGAAACGTCAGCGGGAGCAAGTCGATGTTCATCTGCGTGGACATCCCGGGCCGCAACAGCCAATGCCCTGCGTACTGCTGGTTTTCGACTTCGGCACGGACCTGGTAATCTCCCTTCGCATCCACTTCGGGACTGACGTATACAATCCGCCCCAAAAACAGGCGATTACCAAACACGCGTTTGACTGCCGCACCCGCCCGAGAGACGTCCAAACTCACGCGGACGGTCTGGTTGAAGACCTGCTGTGGCAAGAACTCGGTGGCAGAGAGAAAGCCCTCCACATAAAGCCTGTCCATACGAATAATCCGCAAGATGGGCTCCCCCTGCCCAATCCACTCGCCCTGGTCTTTGAAGCGTTCGGCGACCACGCCAGCCAGCGGAGATTTGATCTGCCGCCGTTCCAGCTCATTCAGAACGGCGTTCAGCTCGGCCTGCCGGACATTTACCGTCTGTGTGGAAACGGCATGATTATGAACCGCGACTTCCGACTGCAACGCGGCCCGCTCCGCATTCAATTCCTGGCGGCGAATTTCGTTGTCTGGCACGGCGCCCTGCGAACGCTTGTTAATCGCATACGATGCGGTGACCTCCGCTTCCGCCACGAGGCGAGAAGCTTCGGCAGCCCGCACGTTGACCGACTCCGACGCATTGTCGACTTCCCCATCTTTGTCGTCGTCGATGCCATTAAGTTCCGCATCCTCTTGTGCTGCCGCCAACTGCGCTTCGGCAGCCTCTTTCCGTAACAGGGCATCGCTCTCATCAATCTGAGCCAGCAGCTGATCCTTCTCGATCGTCGCCCCTTCACGAATGTCAAGCAGCCTGAGAAGGCCAAGCTCGTTCGCCGAGACCATGACATCGTCCATTGCGGTGACAATACAATTCCTGAGTTCCTCGGACACCACGTCGGCATCGTCGGCTGGCTGTTGCGGAGCAAGCGGACCCGACAAAACCAGCGCGGCAATCAACACAGAAGCGTGCATTCCAACACTCCAGATTACAGACACAAAACGATTCGGATTATTTCCAGCGCAGTCATACCAGGTCCCACACGAACCGCACCTCCGGCCGCAGCTACTTCACACTGCCGTGGACAGCCAGGGCACGGCATTAGAACAGCACCTTCCGCTCGATCCACTCCCAAACTTCATGCAACCAGACATAACCAAGCGGCTTTTGACCACAATAGACTTTGGCCGTCACTGACATCCCAGGACGCAGGTCGTTCCCCTTCAGGTCATCCTTCTCAATGCTCACGCGAATCCGAATACTTGGCCCTGCTTCGCGCTGCACCACATCAGCACGGCTTTGAATATCGCTCTTCTCGGTAACCGTGCCTTCGTGCTCTCGGCCGGGCGCGCTGGCTAGAATATATTTCACGCCCAGCCTCTCGCTGGCCGCCTGCGCTTTCAAGACATGACCGATCCGACGTTCGGGCATTTCAATTTCCAGCTCCCAGTCA